>Ga0115007_10000947_pt1 | contig 18855 bp, 27 predicted proteins | sample ArcOceMetagenome_2_FD_87166 | JGI IMG/M metagenome (GOLD analysis project Ga0115007, IMG submission 87166) | Marine eukaryotic phytoplankton communities from Arctic Ocean - Arctic Ocean ARC135M Metagenome | ecosystem: Environmental > Aquatic > Marine > Oceanic | place: Arctic Ocean | collected...
AACAGCTTGGCCATTCTTTTTAAAATTTTGTCTACTTTTTGACCTTTTAATGCTTTTTATAGAGGGGGGTTCTTCAATTGAAAATTAACATTATTAGACAAAAAATAAAGGTTATTTAAATAGAATAATTTTAAATTAATAAAGCTTTTATTGTTTGACTATTGTTTTTAAACTTTTGCGTCCTTTTTGGTAGTTTATTACTTTTAATAGAGGAAGAAACTTTTAAAAACAAAAATTAAGCCTTTTATTTTTATGCAAAAAAAAACTATAAATAAAATAAAAAGTATTAAAGGGGTAGGCCTTGCAACTATATCAAAGATGCGTTTCTTATTGGGGGCAAATCTTAGGAAGGCTTCAGAATTTAATGTATCTTATAACGGTGTAGTACGTATTAAAAAATTTTTAAGAGTACAAAAAACTGCTAGTTTATTAGAAGCAATAATCACAAAGCGCGTAAATAATCATATTACAATAAAAAGTTATAAGGGTTTACGTCATAAAAATGGGTATCCAGTTCGTGGGCAACGAACTCGTACTAATTCAAAAACTCAACGTAAATTAATCCGTTATTAATTACTAGAGTAAAAATATTTTATCACATTATGTTTTTAAAGATTTATAAACAGCGAATTAAATTTTTGCATAAAGCTTATTTAAAAAAAGTAAATAAAATTTATAAAAAATTTACATTGGTTAAAAAATGGTATCTGTTAAAGCAAGCAATACCGAATCAAGTTTATTTTCATAAAATTACTATTCATGTAAAACCAAATAATATTTTTTGTACATTAGCGAATATTTATAAAAAAAAAGTAATTGCACATTACAATACAGGAATGTTTTATATAAAAACCACTAAAAAACGTTTAAAACAAAATATAGTTAAAGTATTATTTTTTTTCTTTAAAAAAATTTATAAACGCTTAAAAAAAACTATTATATTGAATTTAATCGTACCAAAAATGTTAAAGAAAAAAATTTTTAAACAAATTAGTTCTATGTTTTTAACACGACAAAAAAACATTTTGATTAACGTTAAAAGTAAAAAATGTTTCAATGGTTGTCGTCCACCTAAAAAACAAAGAAAAAAACATAAGTATAATCTATTGTTTAAAAATTAAAAAGTTTGAAAAGATAACTTAGTTCGGTAAAGTAGTGATTTGCTAAGTCATTTATCATGGGTTCAAATCCCATTCTTTTCTGTCTTTATATTTTTATAATAAAACATATGATATTACATATTATCTACATACTTTTAAAAATTTTATGTATAATTGTGCCACTTCTTTTAGCGGTAGCCTATTTTACTTTAGCAGAACGTAAAATTCTGGGTGCAATTCAGCGCAGAAGAGGACCTAATGTTATAGGGGTATTTGGTTTATTACAACCATTATCAGATGGCCTAAAATTATTGGTTAAAGAAGTTGTTATTCCAAGTAGTAGTAACAAAATCATTTTTGTATTTTCTCCTGCTCTTACTTTTTTTATTAGTCTATTAGGTTGGGCGGTAATTCCTTTTAGCAAATACGCTTTATTAGCAGATATTAATTTTGGTGTCTTATATATTTTAGCTATTTCCTCATTAGGAGTGTACGGTATTATTATGTCTGGTTGGTCTAGTAATTCAAAATATGCATTTTTAGGAGCTCTACGTTCCACAGCGCAAATGGTATCCTACGAAGTTTCTATCGGGTTTATCCTAGCTATTTTATTATTAAGTTGTGGTACATTAAATCTTTCAGAAATGATAGAAGCACAACAAAATGCATGGTTTATTATACCTTACTTTCCTTTAGCATTATTATTTTTTATTTCAGCATTAGCAGAGACAAACAGGCATCCTTTTGATTTACCAGAAGCAGAAGCTGAATTAGTTTCAGGATATAATGTTGAATATTCAGCAGTAGGTTTTGCTCTATTTTCGTTAGGAGAATACGCAAATATGCTTTTAATGAGTTCATGTACAGTTATTTTTTTCTTAGGTGGTTGGCTTTCTCCTTTTGAGGGGTTGGACGCTTTTAGTTTAATCTCTATAACAGAGTTTTTTGGTGCATTTTGGTTCAGTGTAAAAATAATTTTTATGGTTATTTTATATGTTTGGATCCGTGCAGCTTTACCTCGTTATCGTTATGATCAATTAATGGGCTTAGGGTGGAAAGTATTCTTACCTTTATCTTTATTTTATTTGTTAGTAGTATTTTTTATTCTACTTTCAACAAACTCGTTACCTTAATCAAATTTACGTCTAATAATTTTTTTGACTTTTCTAAGTAACTTACGTAAAAATTTATCTAAAAACATTTCAATATTAAAACTTTTTTAAAATACTATGTTAAATTCAGCCAAAAAAACGACTAGCATTAAGATTAATCTTAAAGCATTTTCAAGCAATATTTTAAAGTATTATGTTACATCTTTTTTTACTGTTTTTAAGACTAAAAGTATTCAAGTAACTAATCAACCTGTTAAATATAAAAGTTTAACTCTTTTACGTTCACCTCAAAAATACAAACGGGCCCAAGAACACTATCAATTAAAAGTGCATAAAAGTACTTTGATAATTCAAGATGTTAACGTTTCAAACTTAATGTTCATATTAGCGAATAAACCTCATGGAGTTCAGGTTACAATAAAAATTCAAGAGCATGCAATTTAGATTTGTAGCTTTTTGTTTAATAGGAGGATAATTTAAGTGGTAGAATATTAATTTCCAAAATTAACTATATAGGTTCAAGTCCTATTCTTCTTAATAGATAAAGTAAATATTTAACCTAAAAGTTTTGTTAAAGTATTTTTTAGGCTTATAGTTTAATTGGTAAAACATATCGCTCATGACGATAGCTATATAGGTTCAATTCCTATTAGGCCTAAAGTATTCTATAAAAAAATAAAATAAAAAAATGACTTTAGGACCAAAATTAGGAGCAGGTATTGCAACAGTAGGAATGTGTGGAGCTGGAATCGGAATCGGAATGATTTTTTCAGCATTAATTCTTGGATTAGCAAGAAACCCAGGAATGAAAAATGAATTATTTCGTTTTGCAATTTTAGGATTTGCATTAACCGAAGCAATCGCGTTATTTTCTTTAATGATCTCTTTCTTAGTGTTATTTATCTAATTTTTTAGATATTTTAATTCATTCATTATAACAAAGGTTAATTAAAAATACTTTTTATTTTTTGAGTATGTAGCTTAATGGTATAGCGGTGGACTTTTAATCCATAGGTCTTGGGTTCGATTCCCAATATACTTATGTTCAATTTATATTCTTAGCTTAACTGGATAAAGCATCAGCCTTCTAAGCTGTTTAATATGGGTTCAAGTCCTATAGAATATAAAAAAGGGTAGCTAACTCAATTGGTAGAGTATTTCGTTTACACCGAAAAGGTTAGTGGTTCAAATCCGCTGCTACCTATTTTATTTTTGAAATATTTATTTTTATTAAATTTTTAAAAACTAAAACTTAGTTTTTGTATATAAAATCGCAAATGTTTACATTACATTTTTTACTAAATTTAGCAACAGTAATTTCCGTTATTTTACTTTATACAACTACTCATCCTATTTATTCTGTTTTATTATTAGTACTTTTATTTTGCGAAGCAGCAGCAACTCTATTTATTTTTAATATTGAATTTTTAAGTTTAACTTTTATTGTTGTATACGTTGGAGCAATCGCAGTTTTATTCTTATTTGTTGTTATGATGTTAAATATTAAACTTGTACAACATAGTATTTTAAAAAAATTAGGGCTATACGGTTCTATTGGTGTTCTTTTTTTAAGCGTACTTTACTTAGTTTTTAAAAACCTTATTATTAATTTTGACTATTTTAAATTAGATATTAATGATTATAGCTCTTTTGATATCAATTTTTTTGATCCTCTTAATAATTTAGAGTTAATTGGTCAAATAATTTTTAATGAGTATGCTTTATGCTTAATAGTAATTGGTCTATTACTAATTGTTCCTTTATTAGGTTCGATTGTGTTGACTTTAGATTGTAGTGCTATTACAAGTAATACGATAACTATCCGTCAATTAAGTAGAAGTGCAACTACTACTGCTTTTTTTAAATAAATATAGCTTTGTTTGTCTATATATATAGAGGAAATAACTTAGTTGGTAGAGTGTCAGCTTGTCACGCTGAAAGTCGCGGGTTCAAGTCCCGTTTTTCTCGTCGTTAATTAAGAGTATAAAAGCCTATTTGGTGAAATTGGTAGACACGATAGATTTAAAATCTCTTCTCAATTGAGGTATTGGTTCAAGTCCAATAATAGGTATATTATTTTATTTAGTTTTTTTGGAATATAGCCAAATGGGAAGGCGTTTGTTTTTGGTACGAATATGTAGAGGTTCGAATCCTTTTATTCCAATATTCAAAGCTTTAGTAGCTCAATGGTAGAGCATTAGATTGAAACTCTATGTGTCGGTGGTTCGATTCCATCTTAAAGCATTATTATATTATGAATAGCCGTATTGTTTTTTTTTTATTGAAGCTTAAAAATGCTGCTATATACAAAAAAGAAGTAGTTACCGTAGACTTTCAACAGGATTATATACCAATACTAAAAGTACTTTACGAAGAAGGGTATATTCAAACTTTTTTTGTTACTAACGATAATGTAAAAAATAAGCCTGCCATTAAAGTTTATTTACGTTATTTATATAATAGTTTTGCTTTAAGTAATTTAAAACTTTTATCAAAGCAGTCTTGTGTTAGAACAATTACTTATAGACAGATTTCATTTAATATTTATGATATACGGAAAACTTTTTTTATAACCACTAATAAAGGGTTAAAAACTCAATTAGGTTGTAAAATTAATCAATTAGGCGGTAGCTTATTTTTTATGTGTTAAAATATCTATGTTATTAAAAAGAAAAAAAAAAAAAATAATTTATTTATTTTGTCGACGAAAAATTAAAATTAGTAAAATATCTAACTTATCTTTCAATTTAATTAATATAAAAAAACGTTTAGTTTTTTTAATAAAAACTTCTGACAGCTTTTTAAAACATAAATATATTGTTTTACCTGCTCTTTTTAGAATTTCTATGAAAAATGATAGTATAGATTTTTTATTTTTAAACAAAAAAAAATTTCACAATCTATATTCTATGTTCGTTTATTTTATTAATCAAACAAAAATTTTCTATAAACAATTAATTTTAAGAGGTAGTGGTTTTAGAGTAGTATTTTTTTCTAAATTAAACCAGTTAGAGTGTAAATTAGGTTTTACTCATAAGAAATATCTTGTAGTTCCTTCATTTAACCATTTTGAAATGGTTTTTCAAAAGCCTGTTTTAGTTGCTTTAGATTATCACACCAGTAGGTTAGGAAATTTTATTAGAAAAGTTAAAAATACTAAAAAATCTAATTCATATAGTGGAAGAGGTTTTTGGGATTTGAAAGAGGAGCAAAAATTAAAATTGATCAAAAAACAATAGAATAAAAAGAATATCTTCTTTTTTACAAGTTAATATATGAAAGCAAAAAAACAAGATAAATTATTGGCGTCAATATTAACATCTGATATACTTTATTTTACAGGAAATATTAATAAAAAATCTAACTTTTTTTCGCAAAAAATTGAGGTAAAAGATAAATCTCGTTATATTTTATTAAATGCTTCGATTTTATTACAAAGTATAAAGCAAATAATACGTTTATTGCAATATAATCAAAAGTATTATAAAAATTTTTTGCAAATTATTACTTCTAACAATTTACACAATCAAATTATTGAGCATGTATCTAAATTGTATGGTAGTAAAGATTCCAAAGTTAATGCTAGATTAGCTTTAAATAATAAATTAAATAGCAAAGTAGTTACTTACATTGGTAATGACGTTATTCATGATTTAAATTATTTAATGCGTAAGACTTTTGACAATAATATAAATTCCGTTGTTTTAATAAATTCTATGTTTAATAAAAACATTTCCGGCAATTATAAAATGTTTACTGATGTTAATAATTACAAAAAATTGTTATTTTTATTAATGGTTATTTTGTTAGCTCAAAAAGATGCGTATAAAGCCAGTAGAAATTAAATCAAAAGTTTAAAACAAGAATTATGCGATTAAAACAAAAATTTAGGGTATTTAAACAATTAAAACATTGGAAAAACGCTGATTATTTTCCTACTAAATTACTGAAAACAAATAAAAAAAGTTGGAAAACTTTATTATCTACGTATAACGTTCAAAAAAAAAATCAATTAATAAAAGAATCTAAAGTAAAGTTAAATTCTATTATACAAACAAAACGTTGGGAGTTTAATCGAAAGTTATATAAAAATGGTTTAGAGTTAAAGCGTTATTATTACCATATCTTTGATCATGTAATACGTAATAAAATTTTAAAGCGTATTTATTTAAAGCATTCTGCAAAATATAAAGAAAGTAATTTTATAAACAATGTTTTATACTTAGTAAAACCAAATTTTAGATTAGATATTTTATTATGGTCCCTTGGATTTTTTAATAGTGTTTATGAATCTCGTAATTCTATTTTCTCACGAAATGTTTTATTAAACGCAAATAAGAAACCTAGTCCTAATAATATTTTAAATAATGGTGACATTATTTCTTTGTCATCTTTTAAAAAAGATTTAACATTTAAGAATATTAAACAAAAAAAAGTATTTTTTAAAAAACAATTTCATTTATTTTGTGAAGTTGATTATTATACAAAAACTATTGTAATAGTAAATGATATTTCAAATATTGTACAATCTTACGATAATCCACAAGTGTTTTTCAAACGTTTAGATATTCGTAGATTTGTATCCTATTTAAAGCGGGAATATTAATATTTTAAAATTTATACTTGGGGATATAATTTAACTGGTAAAATGTACGCTTTGCACGCGTAATAGTAGCGGTTCAAGTCCGTTTATCTCCAGTAGGTATTTTTTAACATCCGGAATGTGGCGTAGTTGGTAGCGCGTTTGTTTTGGGTATAAAAGGTCATGGGTTCAAATCCCGTCATTCCGATTAATACTCTTTACTTACTTAACGAAATAGCTTAATTGGTAAAGCGTCGGGATCATAATCCGTTTCTTATGGGTTCAAGTCCCATTTTCGTTAAGATACCCTTTTTAATTATTATGTATTCTAATATTTTTTATTACGAAGTTTTTAACATCGGTTTACTAATGTTAGTTAGTTTTGCAATTACCGTAGTTTTTTTAACTGCATCTTTACTTGTAAGTGCAAAAAAACCTAGCACAGAGAAACTTTCTGCTTATGAATGTGGGTTTGATCCTTACGAAGATGCACGAAACATGTTTGATGTGCGTTTTTACCTTGTTTCACTTTTATTTTTGGTTTTTGATTTAGAAACTTTATATTTTTTTCCATGGTGCGTTTCAGCGAGTAAAATAACATTAGATGGGGGTTTAGGCTCTTTTTTAGATTTTGCTATAGAATTGTTGATCGGTTACGTTTATATATGGAAAGTTGGTGTATTAAATTGGGAATAATATTTTTAATATATATTTGCTAATCTATACTTCTTTAGTAGCTTAATGGTAAAGCTACTGGCTGTTAACCAGTGTATTATAGGTTCAAGTCCTATCTAGGGAGATAAAAAGAATTAAATATAAATTAAAAAAAAATCGATTCTTTTTAAAAAATTATGCAGTTTAAAAAATTTAAGAACATAGTTCAACTTAATCGCTACAAAAAAAAAGAAAATTCTTTAAAAACAAATAAATTTTTATTTATTTATTTATTAAATATTTTACAATTTAAGAATGTAGGATTATATAACAAAACTGAATCTGAAAATTTACGAAAACAATATTTGTTCCTTCAATTGTTGTCAAGTAAAATTTCTAAAACAAAATTATATCGAAATTGTATTATGACTGGTCGTCCACGCGCTGTTTACAGACCTTATGGTGTATCACGTTGTGGGTTAAAAGAATTAATACAATTTGGAAGATTACCGGGCTACACAAAATCTGTCTGGTAATTTTTAAATAAAATAATTAACAACTCATTATAAAATATGTTTGCATATATTGGACAATGCTTACAAAGTAAGTTTTTATCTCGTTGGTTCTATTCAACAAATCATAAAGATATTGGTAGTTTATATTTAATTTTTGGTACTTTCTCAGGAGTTCTTGGTACAACCATGTCTGTTTTAATTCGTATGGAATTAGCAGCACCAGGTAATGGAATTTTAAGCGGCAATTTTCAATTATATAATGTATTAGTTACAGGTCATGCATTTTTAATGATCTTTTTCATGGTTATGCCAATTTTAATTGGAGGGTTTGGAAATTTTTTTATTCCTTTAATGATTGGTGCGCCTGATATGGCATTTCCTCGTATGAATAATATTAGTTTTTGGTTATTACCTCCATCATTATTATTATTAGTAGCTTCAACTTTAGCTGAAGCTGGTGCTGGTACTGGTTGGACTGTTTATCCTCCTTTAAGTAGTATTCAATCACATTCAGGACCTTCTGTAGATTTAGCTATTTTTAGTCTTCACTTATCTGGAGCAGCTTCGATTTTAGGTGCTATTAATTTTATTACTACCATCTTTAACATGAGAGCTCCTGGTTTAACTATGCATAGATTACCTTTATACGTTTGGGCTGTTTTAATTACTTCATTTTTACTTGTATTATCTTTACCTGTATTAGGAGGAGCTATTACTATGTTATTAACTGATCGTAATTTTAATACTTCATTTTTTGATCCAGTAGGAGGAGGAGATCCAATTCTATTCCAACATTTATTTTGGTTTTTTGGTCATCCAGAAGTTTATATTTTAATTGTACCGGCTTTTGGTATTATTAGTCATGTAATCTCAACTTACTCTTCAAAAGCAGTATTTGGTTATTTAGGTATGGTATATGCTATGCTATCTATCGGAGTTTTAGGTTTTATTGTTTGGGCTCACCACATGTACACCGTTGGTTTAGATGTAGATACTAGAGCTTATTTTACTGCAGCAACTATGATTATTGCTGTTCCTACTGGTATTAAAATGTTTAGTTGGATTGCAACTATGTGGGGAGGTACTATCGTGTATAGAACTCCTATGTTATTTGCATTAGGCTTCCTATTTTTATTTACTTTAGGAGGACTAACTGGCGTAGTATTATCTAATTCAGGTATTAATGCAATTATGCACGATACTTATTATGTAGTAGCACATTTCCATTACGTGTTATCAATGGGAGCAGTTTTTGCTATGTTTGCTGCATGGTATTACTGGGTTGAAAAAATTATTGGATATTCATATCCAGAATTTTTAGGTCAATTACACTTTTGGATGTTTTTCGTAGGTGTTAATGTAACTTTCTTTCCAATGCACTTTTTAGGATTAGCTGGAATGCCTCGTAGAATTCCAGATTACCCGGATTCTTTCGCAGTATGGAATAAATTAGCCTCTTTTGGTTCAAATATTTCAACCCTTTCAGCAATTTTATTTTTTGTAATAGTGTATATTACTTTTACAACAAACGAAGAAAAGTAAAAAATTTAAAATCTCTAACGTGTCTATTACAGTAAACTGAGATAATAAAAATAGTCAATTTTTTATAATAACAATATATATGATTCAAGCAGGTTCTTTCTTAAATATTATTGACAATTCAGGTGCAAAAGTAGCTTTTTGCATTAGAGTAATCACAAAACATAAAGCACAGTACGCTGGGATAGGCGATACAGTACTAGTTTCAATCAAGCGAGTACGAAAAAGACGCAGAGATCCTTTAAAGATGACTAAAGGAAAAATTTTTAAAGCGTTAATTTTAAGAGTAAAAGTAGGTACAAAAAAATTAAACGGCAACAGTTATAATTTTTTAGAAAATGCTGCTATATTAATGACTAGACAAAATAAGTTAGTAGCTACTAGAATTTTAGGCTTAATCACTAAAGATTTCAGATATACAAAGTTTATTCGTCTATTAATTTTATCTGCCGGTATAGTTTAATTTAATAACTAATGTAAAAATTTACACTTTTACATATAAACATTTTTATTATGTCAACTATTAATCAATTAATTAAATTCGCAAGAAAAAAAAAATTATATTTTGATAAAACACCTGCATTAAAGAGCAACCCTCAAATTAAAGGTGATTGTATGAAAGTTTACACTCGAACCCCTAAAAAGCCTAACTCCGCCATACGAAAAGTTGCTAAAGTAGAGTTATGGACTGGTCGTTCAATAGAAGCTTATATACCTGGGGAAGGTCATACTTTACAACAACATTCAGTTGTTTTAGTAAGAGGCGGTAGAGTTCAAGATTTACCTGGTGTTAAATATCATTTAATTAGAGGTAAATATGATTTTCAACCTCTTAAAGAACGTCGTAAAAGAAGATCTTTTTATGCGACTAAAAAACCAAAAACTAATAATTAGAATAAAAATTTAATAGAGAATCTATTTAATTTATAAACCTTAAAATTTATGCAAAAAAAATTAATTGGATTTTTAATAAAAAACGGTAATAAAACTGCTGCATTAATAATATTTAATAAAATTTGCAATAAAATCTCCGCTATTGTACCCATTATTTCGTTATCTTATTTTTTTTCATTATTCTTTTTAAAGTTAAATACAAATATCGAAATAAGAAAAGTATCTTTTCGTAAGCGTGTACATTTTATTCCAACCCCTATAAAAACATCAAGAAAAAGTTTTGTTATTTTTAAATGGATTAGGCAAACTATATTAAACAATAAGCAAAGCATTCCATTTTATAATAAATTATATAATGAATTGATTACGCTAGTATTTTCAGAATCTTCGTCACCATTGATGAAACTAAAATTAGACACAGAATTAAAAGCTTATCAATATAAATCGAAATCTCATTTTCGATGGAATTAATTAATAAATTTTATGAAGCGAAAAAATAATAGTGTAATACATTCAATAAGTCTAATTAATAGACATGGTCAGCTATCTACTAAAAACATCTTTTTTTATAAAACTATAAAAAAGTTTTATAGATTTACTATTTTAGAATTATTCTAATTAGGTAATAATTAACTAATTAGGTCTATAACTCAGTTGGTTAGAGTATACGCCTGATAAGCGTAAAGTCAACGGTTCGAGTCCGTTTAGGCCTAAATTATATTAAATAAGATTAAGTTAATATTTATATAGTTTTTTGTATTAATTAATATTGTTATTATGACAAATTCTACAATTACAACTTTTAATAATCAAAAACATGGATTTCATTTAGTTGATCCTAGCCCTTGGCCATTAATTGCTGCTTTTTCAGCATTCATGTTAACATTTGGGGGTGCAATGTATATGCATGGTTACTCAGGAGGTGCTTTTTTATGGCGCTTTGGTTTATTAATGATTCTGTTCATGATGTATGTTTGGTGGCGCGATATTATTCGTGAAGGAACTTTCGAGGGCCAACATACCTTACAAGTACAAAACGGTTTAAAACTAGGAATGTTATTATTTATCCTATCTGAAGTAATGTTTTTCTTTGCTTTTTTTTGGGGATTTTTTCATTCTAGTTTTAATCCAAGTCATGCTTTAGGAGGAGTTTGGCCACCAATGGGTTTAGTTATTTTAGACCCTTGGGCTGTTCCTTTATTAAATACAATCATTTTATTAACTTCAGGTGCAACAATTACTGTTTGTCACCACTCTATTGTTGCTGGTATGAAAAAACAAGCAATGTTGAGTTTAGAAGCTACTATTTTTTTAGCTATCATTTTTACAGCATTACAAGCTTATGAATATTTAACTGCACCTTTTTCTATTTCTGATGGGGCTTATGGTTCTACTTTTTATATGGCTACCGGTTTTCATGGTTTTCATGTATTTATTGGTACTTGCTTTTTAACCGTATGTTATTTTCGTATTCATCTTGGTCACTTTACTCGTGAACATCACTTTGGATTCGAAGCGGCAGCATGGTATTGGCATTTTGTAGATGTTGTTTGGTTATTTTTATTTGTAACAATTTACTGGTGGGGTTCTTAATTTCATTAAAACTTTGTTAGAAGTATAAAATTAATTAATTGTAATCAATAAAATTTTCGTTTTAATGATGATAGGTTTAATTCCTATTTTAATAATAATTATACACACGTAAAAAAATATATGCCTCAATTAGATATTTATATTCTTTCTAGTCAGATCTTTTGGTTATTAATAAAATTTAATTTTTTTTATTTTTTCATGTTAAAAAGTTATATTGTGGAAGTATCAAAAATTTTTAAATTTCGAAATAAATTAAGTAATACTTTTAAAATGAAAGAAGAAGTAGTTACTACACATAACAATTTTTTAGGTATTTTTTTGAACAAAAAAACTGGTGTTGCAAAATAAAAAATATATATTCTATTATTTTTATAATTGAATCTATATATATTTAAAAATATATAAAGACTTTTAATTTTTTAAAGAATATTTAAAATTTTTTAGTCTTGTTTATTAAGTAAAAACCATAAGAAGTTTTAGTCTTCTTTTATTAAATATTTATGACATTAAAACCGTTATTATACGCAGTATTAGCGGGGTTCTTAGCCTCTGACACTTTAAAAGCATTGTGTGATTGTCCAGAAAAAAATCAATTATTTGTACAAGATCCAGCAACACCAATGATGGAAGGTATGATCTATTTTCATAACCTTTTGATGTTTTTTATTATTTTCATTGGGGGTTTTGTATTTTATATGTTCTTTTACGCAATCTATACTTTTAGTTCTTCAAGACATAAAGTATCTGCTAAATTTTCACATAATAGTCCTCTTGAAATTATTTGGACCATCTTACCTGCTATTATTTTAGTATTTATTGCTATACCATCATTTACTCTATTATATTCTTTAGATGAGTTAATTGATCCACAATTAACCGTTAAAATCATTGGACATCAATGGTATTGGTCTTACGAAATTTCAGATTTCGTATCTAATGAAGATGTAAAAAATGTAGAATTTGATGCATATATGGTGCTAGAAGAAGATTTACTGAATACTGGATGGGTTGGTTGCCGTTTATTAGTTGCTCGCCCAGAATTAATTTTACCGACAGATACTCATATTCGTTTATTAGTAACTTCGGCAGATGTTCTTCATAGTTGGGCTGTCCCATCTTTTGGAATTAAAATTGATGCTTGTCCGGGTCGTTTAGCTCAAGGTTCTTTATTTATTAATCGTTTATTAGATAAAAAACCAGCGGTATTTTTCGGGCAGTGCTCTGAAATTTGTGGTGTGAACCATGGTTTTATGCCTATTACTGTTATCGCAGTAAGTCCTGCCAAATATGAATCTTTAATGGTTTCTAATTAAAAAAAAATTATTTTAGAATAATTTAGGATATTGGTAAATATAACTTAACGGTAAAGTCTCGGATTGTGGCTTCGATTATAGGGGTTCGATTCCCTTTATTTATCCAATTTTTAAATCTTTCTAATATATCAAGCCAATTTATAAAAATTTATGTTTATCAATTCAGTATTAGAACAATTCGATATTATACCTTTAATTGCCTTAAGAATAAACTTTCTTGATTTTAGTGTTACTAATCAAACTGTATTATTAGTTCTTATTATAACTATATTTTTTCTATTTTTTAAATTTATGACACATGAAGATGGCAGCTTATATGTAATTCCTACCAGATTACAAGTTGTTATTGAAATGATCTTTAAACTTGTTACATGTATAATAATTAATAATATTGATGCAAAAAATGGTCAACGTTTTTTTCCTTTAATTTGTTCTGTATTTTTATTTGTACTAATGTCTAATGTTATTGGGCTTATACCTTATAGTTTTACCATTACTAGTCATTTTGTTGTGACTTTTGGTTTTAGTCTTTATTTATTTCTTGCAGTAATTTATATTACTGTAAAAACTCATGGCGTTCATTTTTTTGAATTATTTTTACCAGGTGGTACCCCAGTTTTATTAGCTATAATTTTAGTTCCTGTTGAAGTAATCTCGTATGTTTTTAAACCTATTAGTTTATCTATTCGACTTTTTGCTAATATGATGGCAGGACATACTTTATTAAAAGTTATTTCTTGGTTTGCTTTTGCTTTAATGAATTACAGTGGTGCATTATTTTTATTACATATTGTACCTTTAGTATTGTTAATTCCTTTATTTGTGTTAGAATTTGCAGTAGCAATGATTCAGGCTTTAGTATTTTCAATTTTAATTTCAATTTATTTAAATGAAGCTGTTAAATTACACTAGCTAAATCTTAGTAGTGCAATTTAATTATTAAACAAATGTATACATAAGTATAGCTTTTTTGTTTGTTATACCAATTAGGTTCAAATCCTAATAAAATACTTAATTAAAATTAGTTATGTTATTAATAAGAAAACAAAAAAATACACCAGGAACACGACATTCAGTCCAATTATCTAAATTTTTATTATTTAAAAATAATAAACTTGTTAAAACATTAACTCATAACCACAAGAGAAAAAACGGTAGAAGTCCTTCAACAGGGCATATTACATCTTGGCACCGTGGTGGGGGTTGTAAAAATATTTACAGAAAAATAAATTTCGATAATAAAACAACATTTAGCATCGTGTTAGGTATAATGTATGATAGTAATAGAAATAATCTTATTTCTTTAAATTTTGATTTGATAAAAAAAACATTTTTTAATTCAAATGCTATTTTAAATACTTATGCGGGTTCTTTATTAACTTGCCAACAAAAAATTAATGATTTCTATTTAGGCTACAGATCTAAAATATTGAATCTTCCGGTGGGCTCTTTGTTAAGTAATCTTTCAAAAAATGCCGATTTTTCATCTTTAGTTCGTTCCGCGGGCACATTTGCTCAACTAATTCAAAAAAAGGACAATTATTGTAAAATCCGTTTACCATCTAATAAAATAATTACCCTATCTATCAATTCTTATGCTACTATTGGAATTAATTCTAATTTGCAGGCTAATAGAGTTGTAATAGGCAAAGCAGGTCGTAATCGTTTAAAAAATATTCGTCCAACTGTTAGAGGAATTGCTATGAACCCCGTAGATCATCCGCATGGTGGTAGATCAAATGGTGGTTGCCATCCAATGACTCCTTGGGGAATTAAAACTCGAGGGAAAAAAACAAGAAAAAAATAAAAAAATTTATGTCACGTTCAAAATGGAAAGGATCTTTTTTAAAACCAACTTTGATTAAAAAAAACTTAACAGTTTCTATTGCACCGCGTAATTCAATAATCCCAGCTATTTGTTTAGGAAAATTTATTAATCTTTATACCGGTAAAGAGTTTAAAAAAGTTTTTATTTCTAAAGAAAAAATTGGGTTAAAATTTGGTACTTTTTCTTATACTAGAAAAGGAAAACTAAAAACAAAAGCTTTACATAAAAAGAAATAATATATGAACATACTAAAATTAAAAAATTTAACTTCATTTAATAAGAATTGTATTGCTGATACTAACATTTTAATATATAATAAAAAACAAATAATGAATTTTATTAATTTTTACAGTTATATTAAGCAAGCTTTAAAATTAAAAAATGTTTATATAGATAATACCACTTTCTATTTAGTTGGAAAAGATTTAATTATTCATTTATTTATTTATTATAGTTCATTAAAACTATCTCTACTAAAAAGAAAAAGTCGTTATGGCCTTTTAAATAATAAAGCTTTTAATATAACTTCTAAAAATACTTTTTTTCCAAAAAATTTTGTTATAAGCAATCAGTTAAAGAGTACAACTTTAAAATTCATAAACATTAACAAAACAATTAATACTAAAAAAGCTTTGGAATTATACAAAACAGTTAAGAAATCTATTTTTGGTTTATTGAAAAAAAAGCGTTATCTATTAATTGATTTTATTCGTGCAACTGTTTTATTAATTGAAGCAAAAATAAGTGTTAAAATTTTTACTATTTTTATCGCTCAGATATTTGCAACGTTATCTAAAAAAAGTCATAATCGTTTTTTTTTAATTTTAAAAAAACTTTTTCAAGTAATAATCTCTGATACTTCGATTAATTCAAATATTACTAAAATAAATGGTCTTAAGTTTAAAATTGGGGGTCGTTTACGAGGTAAAACTCGTGCTGATGTACGGGCTATTACAGTAGGAACGGTACCATTACAGTCTACTTCAAAACATATTGAGTATTTTAAACAACATGTTTTTACAATTCACGGTACTTTTGGTATAAAACTTTGGGTATCGCGTATTGTCCAAAATACTTTTTAGACCATTTTATTAATCTTTACTAAGATAAATTTTAAATACTATGAAATTAAGACCTAAAAAAACTAAATATAGTAAGTCCTTCAAAGGAAGACCTATTAACCGTATTATCTCGAACATTAATTATGATCGATTTAATAATGGAACTGTAGCATTAAAAACTTTAGTGCATTGTCGATTAACTGCTAAACAAATAGAAATTCTTTACATTACAATAAACAAATTTTTAAAACGATCGGGAAGTATTAATATTACTCTTTTTCCTCATACTCCGGTAAGCAAAAAACCCAATGAAATTAGAATGGGTAAAGGTAAAGGAGCTATTGATCATTGGGTATGTCGAATTTTACCAGGTACTATTATTTGTGAAATTGAAACTAATAGCTTAAAAAAAGTATTAAAAGCTATTGCTTATGCTAAATTTAGACTTCCAATTAAAGTAAGAACTATTATTTTATAAAAATTATGTTAAAATATTTATATTCAAATTGTAATATTGTTACACCACATACTAAACTTACAGAACAAAAAATTCTTAATAACGTTTATTTTAATAAGTTTTATATTCGCTCATCTATCGTTGAGACAAAAGATTTTTTGATTTTAGATGATAATTATAATTTCTTTTTAATAAACAAAGTTAATATAGAAAAACAGCTTTCTTTTTACAAAGAAAATAGTCTTTTAGGTAAATCTTTGCAATTAAAAGAATTTATTTATTCCAAAAAAAATTACTTTAAAATAAAATTTTATATAGGAAATAGAGTTTACAATAATTATATTTCTTATTTGAAAATATTATTTATTTTAAAAACAGTAATTAAAGCAAATATAAATGCAGTTTGGCCGTTATTAGTTGTTAATAGAGGACATTTTTGTTTTATGTTCAATGGTTTAAAAGGTTTTTTACCAAGAAAAAATTTTGGTAAATTACGTAAAATTCTAAAAAAAGTAAAGAAAACTCTATTTCTTAAACAGAAGTTTTTAGTTTTATTAAAACAATTCAAAAAAACAATTTTACGTACTTTATTGTTAAAGAATTTTAAATCAAGTCATTTATTTATTACAAAACATAAGTATAAAAATCAGGTTAGAATTAAGAGTCCTTTTATTACATCAACTTCTTTTAATAAAACTAAAAAATTATTTACAAAAAATTTAAAATAAATGTAGTAAACTAAATTATATGAAAATAGTAAAACAACAGTTAAAAAAAGCCTTAAGTAATAAAGTTGTAAAAAGTCAGTTAACACCTTATAACTTTTTTTATATCATAATTGATTCTACCCAAACAATAACTAATACCATAAAAAAAAAAAGTTTAACAAAACTCTCTTTTCGAGAAAATTTTAGTTCTTTAAAAAATATTTCTTTTATTTACCCGGTTAATTATATTTCAGCAAATAATTTATCTGATCTAATTACCATATACAAACAATTTAGAAAAGATAAAGATTTTGAAAAGATATTAATTTGTAACATCAAAGCAAATTTTTTGGTTTTTAAAGATTTTAAACTGTTATCTCAATATAATATCGATAACACTACATTTATATTTTATAAATTATATTTATTATTAAATGGCTTATTATTAAATTTTATTTTTTTAAAAAACATAGATAAAAAATAATATTTAATAGTGTCAAAATGAACCTTCGTTATTAAATAATTTTTTTCTTAATTAGATCGGTTAAGACTTATTAAATGATATTAAAATTTTTAAATACATATGTATAATACTAGTTTTTTTCAGATTTTTATATTAATAATTCTAATATTCTTTTTATTTGGCGATGTTAATAAAATTAAGTCTAATATAATTGACGTTTACAAAAACATTTCAAAAAAATAGAGTTTTTATTGTTTGCCTTTATAAATATTTTATATTTTAGACTATTTCTATGTTTTATATTTTTGAAATTCTTAATAGAGTAAAATACTCTTTTTTTACGTATTGTCTTTTATTATTTTTTTGTTATATATATTATCCTATTTTTTTTAGCTTTTTAGATCACTTATTTAAAGAAATATTAAATGGAGAGCAAGAAAATACTGTCTTAAATTATTATATTTATACTCATCCTTTTGAGTTATATTACACTCATATTTATTTCTGTTTTATAATTTCATTACATTGTGTGACACCTTATTTAATTTGGCAGTTAATCGATTTTAGTAAAACTGGCGTTTACTTTTCAGAGTATCATTTCTTGATAACTTTTTTAAGAAAAAGTTTGTCAATTTACTTAATTTGTTACATTTTCTTGTATAGTTATATTATACCTTTTTTTTTAGAAATATTACAGGTAAGTAAAAAAGCTTATTTTTCTGATGTGTATAGTATATTTTTTGAATTAAAGATTCAAGATTTTATTTATTTTATCATTTATTTAAATAGTATCTTTACGGTTATAATCACCTTTTTAATACTTTTAAGTTTTTGTATTTTAAAATTTTCATTATCGAATATAGTAAGGACTAAAAAGATAATTTATTTAGTCGCAATTATCTTTTCTACATTTGTTTCTCCACCGGATATTATTTCACAAGTAGTTTTATTTCTTTTAATTTTTTTAAGTTTCGAATTAATCGTTTTTTTAAGGTTTTTAAATTTTTATTTACGTATACAAAAAGCGTGTTAACCTT
>Ga0115007_10000950_pt1 | contig 18846 bp, 9 predicted proteins | sample ArcOceMetagenome_2_FD_87166 | JGI IMG/M metagenome (GOLD analysis project Ga0115007, IMG submission 87166) | Marine eukaryotic phytoplankton communities from Arctic Ocean - Arctic Ocean ARC135M Metagenome | ecosystem: Environmental > Aquatic > Marine > Oceanic | place: Arctic Ocean | collected...
ATGCGAAGACTGGTCTAGTAACTGATGCCACGACAAATCCACTTTTTGTGAGTCAAGCAGGTGCTAATGGTGATAAAAGATATGAAGATATGGTATACGATGCTATCATGTACGCAAAGAGACAAAAGGGAGGTGGTGATGCTAGTCTACCAGATTTTGAACCAGAAATTAATGTAGCCATGGACAAATTGGCGGTGAATCTTGGTGCCGAGTTAACGAAACTCGTACGTGGTCGAGTATCGACCGAAGTTGATATTCGATTAAGTTATGATACTGATGCTAGTGTCAAACGAGCACGTGAGATCATCGCCATGTACGAGGATATGTGTATCGATCGGAGTCGTATCCTCATCAAGTTGGCTGGGACTTGGGAGGGTATTCGAGCTGCTAGGATATTGGAAAAGGAAAACATTCAATGTAACATTACATTGGTATTTTCCTTTCTACAGGCAGCAGCTGCTGCTCAAGCGGGTGCCTACTTGGTATCACCATTCCCGGGAAGAATTCTGGATTGGTATAAATCCAAAAATGGCAAAGAAAGTTATCATCCCACTGCTGATCCTGGAGTTTTGTTGATCAAGAGAATTTATTCCTACTATAAAAGACATGACTATGATACCATTTGTATGCCGGCATCGTGGCGTCCATCTCGTGGAGCGGGTGTTGAAGGTAGTGATATCGACGAAATACTTGCTTTGGCTGGAGTTGATGAAATGACCATCCCTGAAAATTTATTGGATTCGTTGATGAAGCTAGATGGGGGTGTTGTTTCGAAGGAATGCGACTCCAAAACAGATGCTGCAGTTTGCTGTGATCCTGATTTTGTCCTCGATGAGGCTACGTACAAGGCTTATTGGGAAACGGATGGTTGTGGTCAAGATAAGCTAAATGAAGGTATTGAAGCCTTTACAAAAAATACAGTAGAGCTACGAGAAATATTGTACAACAAATTTGCAGAAGGATAAACTCAAAAAAGATATATAATGCTTTCTTGACGAAAACTAACTGCTACCGATCATTTATAGTCATCACTACACTGCTTCTTCTGTATTATACCATTATCATTCATTCTGTCATGTGAAAAAGAAGCTTAGGAGAAAACACTTTAGTAAATGCTAGAAAGTACCCCTATCACAATAATTTGAATGATAAATAAATATATCCAACATGAAATTAAAAATCCTGGCCTATACTATACAATGTACTAGGCAATATTCTGTCCTATTTCAAATCTCCATTGGGAATAGTTTAAACAATGAATGCACTCATCATGATCTACTCAATCTATGAGAATTTATATAGTACTCTCAATTTAAATCTGATCAATGTGAAGTCTTGTAGATTGACAATATAATGGTTTTCAACATGCTCCTCCCAATATTGGTCTAACATCGTATGGCAATGCTACAGTGAATGACCAGTGATAAGTTGATGCAGATAACTATCGACCCCATAAAGTTTAGATAGGGGGCTTTCAGAGTGATGTTAACAAGTAAGTTTGTGAACATTATTCTCAATATATATATAGTACTACTAGTAGTACATCATTCATTGATTTTAGCATGGCCTTGATGTGTAAAAAATTAGTCCCGGATATTCAATCACGCGCGCATTGTTGACTCGTTTTGCTTCTCTTTGCTTTATTATTTGCATGTTTTTTTAATTCTACTTACTAAACAATGAACAATGATCCATGATCAAAGAATACATTATTTGTAGGCCTACATCGTCGATTATCGCCGATCTTATTATTGGAACCATCCATAATCTAAACACGACGATAGCCGTCATCGCAATTTTATACTGATTGTTCTGTTCTGAAAAAAGTAAAAGAAAAAAAAAGACAATGAGATTCAAAGCGAAAATGATGAACGATCAGCTCGCGCTATTGCATGCTATTATTTCTCCTATTTCTAAGCTACAGGATGCAAATCGCCATTTTGCTGTCTTATATCTGGACGAAGAATATGTTCGTATTTCATGCAAGACATCCGAATCGGGCATTACGTGCTTTGCGGAACTTTCTCAGAAGGAACTTTTCGTCGAACATCGTATCGAATCTGCCGCCGACAACGTCATTGTGTGTCAAGTCGATCTTGTTTCTTTGAAATTGGCATTGCAGTCGGTTGTCGGTGGGGGTGGGGGGGTTAACAAGCAGCAGCAAAAACGCGGGTCGTCTTCGTCAAACAACAACACCAATAGCAGCAACAACAGCAACGTTTTGAATTCTCTCCAACAAGAAGTGGTAATTCTTAAGTTAGCTAAACGGAATCGACTGCCATGTTTGTGTTTGGAAGGACGGCATGCACAAAGTGATCTAGCCAACCACGATGTGGAAATCCATCAAGCAATTCCGGTAACAATATTACGAAAAGCCGAAATGCAAAATCATTTACCGCCACAGATAAATATACCACAAGTTCAACTCGAATTGCCCAAGGATCGACAGATTCGACCTGTGATTGACCGATTAAAGTCTATGGGCAAACATGTATTTTTGGAGGGTAACATGAAGGGGGACTTGACCATACGACTAGACCATGATGGAGCATCAATGGCGTGTTTTTATAACCATTTAATCCCACGATGGCAAGAAGAAGAAGAGGATGAGAATGGGGAGAGGGGAACAACACCAATGCCAAATGCTAATGCCTCGTGTATTGTCAAAGTAGATGCTCATAAACTATCGACATGTCTTCAATGGCAGCAGCAAACAGCACAACAACAACAGTGGCAGTTACCCGTGACGTCATGCCTACTGGGAATGGTACAAAATGAAATGTTGGTCTTACACGTTTTACTATCACCAGAACAGGTTGGGTTCTTCACCTATTACCTTCCCGTTCATTTTTTGCACGACGAAGACATGACATAAAGCTACTTTTTTTAGATATGGCTCGCCAGAAAAGCGAAAATATATATACAGGACGGTCGATTGGTTGAATTCGTTTCTAAAACTACCGTACAAAAAGTAATGACATTCTTCAACAGAGAAAGCAGTAATTATCGTATTCTCATCAATGCTTTTTTTTCAAATCTGGATGATATCGTCGAGAGAGACGTCAACGGCGAACAAAAGAAAATTATACTGCAACGACTATCAAGGTCTGAATGCAATCGTACAATATTGCTACCGTATTCACCTATTATTATCACGTGCGTTTTGCATCATCGGTGTTGCGTCATAATCGAAAGCAAAAATTCGACGACGAAATATATACAAATACGTGTTGACCCGTAATACTGTTGATGTACGATAAATAATTCATATATAATGAATTTAAAATTAAAATTAAATAAAACTTTACCAGAAATAACAAAACTATAAATATCTTGAGTTTGATACGACCGGAATGTAATGTTTCAAAAGCTTTCATGATTCAATTGAAGAAAATATATTATTCTATTATCTATCGCTTCCCTTTTATTTTACTAATCGAGACGTATATCACTACAGATATAGCAGCAGAAGTGACAGTCCAAAATACCCAATTGGCGATCCTATCACTACTACTACTACTACTACTTCTCTTTTGCAAAGACTGCGATTTTTGCATTCTATCGTTAGTAATTCGTTCCTTGAAGTCTTCGTAAGTTGGATATAATTCGCATATCTCAATATCGTCCTCTGTACGAGAATTTTTAACCAATTCGAGCATAGTCTTCATGTATCGTTTATCGTCATATCTTATTAAAATATATGGAATATCATACCGAATCCTTCTCAATCCGAATTCTGTAATTGGACGATCCAATAGGGCGACCATAACTAGAAAGTCAAGGGAACAAATAACGCCTGGTAAAGACTCTTCTTTCTTTGCTATATCTTCTCGCCAGGAAACCAACTTGACATAAAGATCCAACTGAGACTTGGACCATTCCTTTCCATCCTTCTTACATTGTGTTGTTAGTAATAGGAACTTTTTATTTTTCAGGTACGGTTCTGGTTTCATATTCCAAAAATTAAGACAATGATATTGACTCTTTGTAACTGCTTCCATCAGCCTTAGATTCATTCGGAGTTCTTTCGCATGAAAAATTGTTTTCTTCGTTTTTTCGGTACAATGTATTATTTTTTCTTCGTTGTGTGTTGTTAGCTGCATCTTGATTCCATCGGTACCCACATCATCAGTATCATCATCAGCAGCATCATTTTCGGTGATACCATCTTCTTCATTCAATATACGAATTATATTATCGCCTAGAACAGATGGGAGCGTCATCGATGGTTCTGGTTGTTTGCTTGCTTTTTTTTTTTCAAAACAATCATCATCCATTGCAATATTATCTACAACTTCAGATTTGATCAAATCTCTTATCATCAATTTACGTAATTGAATTAAATAATGTACATCGTATCGACTATAAAGAATCATGGGTTCTGTGAGGGGCCGCTTTGCCCAATTCGTTTTCTGGTATGTACTTTTCAGGGTGTTATAGAATTCACAATTTGATAGTCCATAATAGGCACAAACTTTTGCTAAACCCTTCTCTTTCAATCCAAGTACAACAGCTGCCTCGTATGTGTCAAAGACATTCACAACAAAGATTCCAAAATCTCTTTGTAAACTTTGTATATCAAGACCATTAATACCATGTCCAATCTTAACAATACTTTTATCTGCAAATATGTTGGCAAGTCCTCCAACTGTATCCCATACTTTACCATTATCACCCAACACGTCAATGATATATTCTCTACCATCGTTGGTAGCAAGTTGGATTAAGCAAGTTATTTGATAGTTTCTACTTTTATTGTAACATTCAAGATCAAAACCAATTTCAGTTGGTTTATTTTCTTTTAATTCTTTGATACACTGTTGCATTAATTGGACAGTGTCCACTCTCAGACACACTTGTACATTGTTGTCATCGTCATCCTGTTGTTTCGGTGGTATTATAGTACTCAAATCATCGTTTTCCGTTTTTATAAGATCAATCATATCAACATCACCATCACGAAAACATCGACCAGGTTGGTCAATCATCCTACGAATCATTATTTCTCCTTCTTTTGTTTTCAAACTACTTTGATTGATATTATTATTGTTTTTCAACATAATCCATGGTTTATACTTTCCTACCTCTTCGATAGGAAGATAACATTCTTTGTTGTTGGCAATAATAATATCATTCAAACCAGGAACGTGTGTAAAGCCATCACTGTAGATAGAAACAACAACATATCTTTCTCCTTCATTCTCCTCATCATCAACACCACAATGGAATAACTTTAAATTATCAACACATATATCATGAACCATTGCACGTTGTTTCGGTGACAATTCTCGTGGTAATGCTAGGAAGGGCTGTTCCATTATTATTGTATCATTATCTAATTTTGGTAAACATACTCCACCGATTTTTATAGGCTGTTGACGATTGATAATATTATTGTCGTCATCCTGTCGTCGAGATGATGATGATGTTGTTGCTGTTGCTGTTGCTGTTGTTGAATAATAAAGAGAAAATGATCGTTCTTGATACTCCTGCAAGTAATTCAATAACAACTTTCGTTCAAGATTCGATTTGCCCTTATTTCCCTTATTTCTCCTACTTGCATCCCTGTTGCTATACTTGTTGCGCCCCATGATGTAATGTTATTATGGTATCGTACCCTCTTCTTGAGTAACTTACAGCTTCTTGAGTAACTTACAAGTTGACGAAAGGGATGTTTTTTTTACATGATTTTTTATTTTTGCTTGGCTGTTTGCTCATTTTGCATGGGTTTGCCCAAAAAATACCACGCACGTTTGGAAACTTCAAAATATCATCAAAGGTTCAGGTTATAGCGCGATTTTTTTCAAAAAAATTATTATGCGCGATAGCCTACTACTAACGCCGTTACGGTCATCGATCACGAAATTGCCCATTGTTGTTATCATTATTCATTTTTATTCATCAGTCATAGGTAACAGCAACACCCGAAGACAAATCATTCATTCAACTACAGTAGTATCTTTTCAAATACCAAGGGGGGAGAGCGTCGTCTATATATCTATATTAGTAATTGAAAACAAAAACGTTACATTAGCATGAATATCTTTCGGTTTTGCGGCGATATGTCGCATTTGTTTAGTATCATTGTATTGCTATTACGACTACGAGTTGCTAAGAATGCTCAGGGTAAGTCAATTTATTTTTTTCATTTGTTCCAGTTCCTTCCTGAAGAAATTATCATTTTTATCTCGACAATTCAATTGCAATTGGCTTCAATATTGATATTGAACCTCTGACTCTGACCCTTAAATTTTGCCGCTTGCCGTTGTATCACTCATGTTGTAATTTAATAATAATAAAACAATAACAAAAACAAACCAACAGGAATATCCGTAAAAACACATGAACTTTATTTACTGGTATTCTTAACTCGGTACCTAGATCTCTTTACGACCTTTTATTCTTTGTATAATTCGGTTATGAAATTGGTTTACATCGCTGCTACCGCCTCTATCGTATACACTATTAAATGTCAAGAACCGATTAAAAGTACATACGAAAAGGGTCAAGATTCATTCTTACATTGGCAATTTGCAGCAATTCCATGTGCTGTATTAGCTTTCATTACTCATTTGATTGGATCAGGTATCGCTGATTTTAATTTTATGGAATTACTGTGGACGTTTTCAATTTACTTGGAATGTCTTACAATCATGCCACAATTGGTCGTATTACAACGGTACCGTGAAGTTGAAAATTTAACTGGTAATTACGTCTTTTTTATGGGCGCGTACAGAGCATTGTACATTTTGAACTGGATTTATAGAGCCAATACAGAACATAATTACAGGCATCATTGGGTTGTATATATCTGTGGGACTATTCAGACATTGCTTTATGCGGATTTCTTTTACTATTACCTAAAAAGGTACGTACTCGCTGCTGATGATATGATGATTGTGTGTGTGTTTGTGTGTTAAATTGAATGTTATCATACAAGTTTTTGCTCACATTCCTTGTTTTTATATTTTAATTCCCCTTCAAAACATCTGTTCGAAAATACAATACAATATACAATACAATGTGACGTTTTCCAGCAAAGCAAAAGGTGGAAAGTTCTCCTTACCAACCAATGCGTCGAGCTAAATGAATACGGTATGAAAATACGAAGAAAAAATAAATAGTAATAATAATAATTAAATTCAGCTTTCAAAACTTAACTGTTTCGAAACTATACATGGAGAAATAATTGTCTTAGAAAAACATATACATACATACATACATACATTACTTTTGCACTTTTTGAATTGAAACAATGCCAACAAAATTCCTGCATAATATAACATCAAAATTTCCATTTATTTATTTCAGGCTGTAATCTACCGAATAGGAAATATAGATTGCAGTTTGCAGAGTTGTGAATGATATTAAAATACATACCATATTGTATGTATTTGCTGTATTATCTGTACATTGTAGGCCCTGACCCTCAAGCTCTGAACACAACTAACTAGTATTTCCCCAAAACAAAGGTGATACCCCCTCATTTGTTTCATTATTTCAGTCAACTCTAAGAGATAGAAATTCTAGTTGCATTGGCTTTTGCATCATGTATCATGTTCCTCAAGCTTATATGGTACAGAAAGTACATCTGTTACAGTTGGATAAGTGCTTGTACAGCAGTTTGTTGAGCCTAAACATGAGAGTTTCCACTGCATCCGCTAAACAGAGAAAAAATCAGAAAAAAGTCACATTTTAGGATCATTTGACAGTAATAAACAGCTAGTAGAAGGACAAAATCATGCTTGATGGATCTCTGCCAAAGTCCAGAGATTGTTCAGCAGATATGATAGTGCTGCTTGTTGGTTGGTTGTGGAAAAATTCACCCCAAATTTGTTTTACCATGAAACAATAAAAGCCATAAATTTAAAGCATACTGGCCTGTACAGTAGAATTTCAGAATTTCGCTATCCCAATAACGACGGACAGGACGTCGGTCACCCAAATCAATCAACGTAAATTCTAAAAATAGGGACCAAACCCAAACAACAAACAACAAAAATAAAGCAACATTACAAAACTGTAACATACAGTAGAAATGAACTTTCAATACTTGAAGTAATCACAAATACTATCGTCAATCGAAACAAATCACCAGCCATCAACGTCACAGCGAGATACGACCGACCCGATACACATAACACACAATGGCGGAAATTAATGAGAACATTCGGCAAGGACAAGAGGAACAACAAGTACATATCAATAATTCTTCCACATCATCGTCGTCGTCATCATCGTTGATAGAAACTCAAATTTTTGTTCCTCCTTCCAAGTCTATCGGTGGTCTGCGTTATACACCACAATCACCCGCATGGCATTGTTGTTTTTCTCGCAACGGTGAATGGCTAGGTGCCTGTTTTGGAGCACCCAACCCATGCATTCGTCTTTGGAGACGACGACGGCGACAACAGCAACAACAACAATCATCGAATGATACCACTAATAAGGACAGTAGTTGTACGACAAGCAAAGCGGCGGTAGCGGCATCATCAAATGAATCTCCGTGGGTATTTCACTCCACATTAGAATTCCACGAACGGACCATTCGTTGTATTGCTTTCTGTCCCCTCTCATCGTCCTACACGCTAGCCGCTGCCTCGTTTGATGGTACTGTAACGATTTGGGAGCATAATCAAAATACTGATGTTTGGGATTGTACAACGCAACTGGAGGGACATGAAAATGAAGTAAAATGTGTCACATGGAACGCAACTGGTTCACTATTAGCCACCTGTGGACGTGATAAAACAGTTTGGATATGGGAAACATTTTTGGATGGATCCATTGGTGGGTCAGCCGACAACGAATTCGAATGCCTTGCAGTGTTGAACGGACACGAAGGTGATGTGAAGACTGTCCGATTCGCTCCGAGTCATGGCATTTGGGGAGATGGGGATGAAATTTTGATAAGCGCATCATATGATGATAGTATAAAGATTTGGGCAGAAGATGCTGGTGATTGGTACTGCGCCTTTTCAATACAAGACGTTCAAACTGATACCATTTGGTCTTTGGCGGTTGCTCCGGGGGGTGGACGCGTAATTAGTGCCTCGGCGGACGGAAGCCTTGCTATATTTAAAAGCTACACACCAGCGGAACGGAAAGAACTCTTCCCAGAAGACGATAAAAACAACAAGAACAATAATAATCATGGTTTATTCAAATGCGTTGGTCTCTTATCGGGTGCACACGACCAATCTGCAATCTATAGTATCGATTACGCACCAGCTAGAGCAGGACACGGTCGAGTAGTCTCAGCAGGTAATGACAATCGTATCCAGATATATCGAGAAATTGGTGTGGGATCTACATCAGACAAGCCTCTATTCACCATTGACGTTGCTGTTGACACAAACCACGGAGATGTCAATTGCGTATGTTGGCATCCACAGGACGGATCTATCTTATGTTCTGCTGGAGATGATGGAACGGTCAGAATATGGCGTTTCGAATTGTAAAAAAGTAGAGTAGGCAAACGAAAAAATCTAAAAGAAATATTATATTATATTATATTATATTATCAAGGCTGCAATAGAAAGTTTCCGTGCTATTCTCTATAATACGTTATCAATAGATAGCTGGTAAAGTGTTTTCTGCTATAAAAATATTTACACAGTCAACTTCTTCCAGACTTCCTCTAGATGCATGCAACATTTTGGGATCCAAAACAATCTGAACAGCAATGCGGTCTACTAGTAGGAACCCATGTAGATGTACATGTATTTACACTAATTTAATTTTGATAGTCACTATTACCTAGAAGCACCCGAATCCCACCATGTCATCTTGTGCAATCTCTAGCTATAATATAGAGCTAGTTGAAGTCACTCAAAAAAAGAGTATCAGTCACCCGTACGTCTGTTCATTTTCCTTTAAAAATGGAGGGGCCCATATCGCCAGTAAGTAATAGGAACAAAACAGCTGCTTACTCAGCTTATTATACATACATGTGAATCCATGATATCTCCACCAGTCTTGGCGATGGCTAGTATTTTTTTGTGGTGGAGCTGCAAAACAATTTGCACCTACCTCTCATATGTGACATCATCTCATCCACCTCTTAAATCATTACCAGTCATTATTTATGTATGGGACAAGGGCTCATTCTTTCTACCTGTACAGCACCCACATATATTACGTTTTGTTATACCACCTTGGTGAAAATCATACCAGATGCTGCAACCAATCACCACGCAAACTAAATCATCTATTATTATTGATCATTGATCAATCAAGTAGTAATAATAGTATTATCCATCCTTAGCCTTATCATTGTTCACTGTAGGCGCCATAGCTGGAAAGCTATTATAGGCTGCACTGGCGCCAATACTGGTGGAGATAGCATGGATTCACATGTATATAAGCTGACTGACTTGAGTAAGCAGCTGTTTTTTTGTTGTTCCTACTACTGGCGGTATGCTTGAGCTGTGGTGAGCCTGGTGATCCATCAGCCTATTGTTCTATGGGCCCCTGAACATGCGGGTGCTTGATGCTCCTTATTTGAGTTACTTCAACTAGCTCTATTATAGCATCTCCGACAGTCTTGGCACCAGGGCAGTCTATAGGGCTGGCTACTTGAACTGGACTACCAACAAAGTACACCAACAACCACCCACTGGTGAATGACAGATTGGATGTGATACAAGCAAAAATCATCCCATGGTTGTCAGTCAATCACCCTCTTTGTCGTTCCACACTAACCTTTGTTTTAGCCTGAAAAAAAAACGTAACCTCACCAAAGCAAAATCATGGAGCGCTGAATTGTATTTTCAACCAACTCTCCCTCTAGTTAGTACCAATGCACACAAAGTTGTAGTTCCCCGGTCAAAACAAGGTCTCATTGCATTGTTGTCACCAAGCAATAACCTGAACACCCCCATTAGCTGTTAACAGGTAAATCAGCATCTATCCATGATGTACTTGTTTAAATGTAGTAAAAAGTGTCCATTGTTCCACATAGCATCATCATCACATCATCAGAGGTAGATAGGTGTGGTGCTATTGCCTTCATTGTTGGAATTCAGCAACAGCAAACAGCATCGGAGAAAGCAATTGATTTGGTACTGTACTAGTACACAATGAACACTTTGGGCGTCCTTTGGGGTCCTTTGTCTCCCTCAAAAACGAACTTAGCACCCCTCTATGAGAGACAGCGCAAGCCCTTTCAAAAGCACGTGCTTTTACTGTACATACAAAATCAATAAGTCCCGGTTTCTCCACAAACTTCAAGTACTTTAACACGATTTATACGTATCATGTCCTGACATCAGACAACATTCGCTTGGGATGTGAAGTCTTACTTAACGACATTTTAAATACTTAAATACACAAAATGAAGATTCAAAAGAGATTCATCAAGAAATTTTCTTGCCATTGTTCCACCGGCATAAATTTTTCTACCTACCTTTATGCCACAAAAGGCGTTCAAACAAAACTTTATGGCCACGAAAAATAGAAAATGTCACCCAAAATACGTTTTCCTTTTATTTTTAATACGCCGGAAGGGGTTATGAGGCGCCACAAAAAGGTCGACACTTGTACAAGACCCAATGCGTACTGTACAGTACTGTACTGTAGAGCGATTTTATTCATTTTATTCGGATTTAAGTGTTACAGAGCACCACTCAACGTTCACTCAGCGATAAAACTTCTTACTCAGCTCTTGGCTCACAAAAAAGAAAGTTACATTTCATCGAAAGCGTAATATTTACTAATCTTACGTACCCATCTGCAGTAACTTTTTCTTCTTCTTCACCAAAACCAAAGTAGAAGCAATAATATGTCGTTGATTCCATCACCAGAAGATGCAGCCATTCCTGAACTTTACTGGATGGCAATTGCCGCATGTGTATTCGGTTTCTTCATGTCATTTGGTATTGGAGCAAATGATGTTGGTAACTGCTTTGTAAGTACAATAATGTGTATACTGTAAAAGTGACGAGAGCTGAGCGTACAATGTATTGAGTATTGTGCTGATTATATTATTATACTAACATTGCTTTTTGTTCACATATTTTCCATGTCATTCATTGCCCATGTCATTCATTGTCTGTGTTATTTAGGCAACCACGGTCGCAGCAAAGTCACTCACGCTTTTTCAGGTAAGAACTCAACCGACATCAACATCAACAACCAAATCACTATGAACTACGAACCTTATCTTTCTTCTTCAATATTACAAAACTTTATACTTATTTGATACTTTTGCTAAACCTAATCTATTATACCTTCCATCATCCATCCATCTATCTCTAGGCTGTCGGTGTAGCCGCCATATTTGAATTCGCAGGGGCTGCCCTACTCGGCGCTTCTGTCACCAAAACAATCCGCTCTGGTATTCTTAACATGGACGTTTACGAGAATCAGCAGGAGGTATTGGCCTTCGGGATGCTCGTTGCACTCGTTAACGCATCCTTTTGGCTGATCCTCGCAACGGCCTACGGTTTACCAGTATCTACAACGCACACGATCATCGCCGCCATTGTAGGATTTAGTCTAGCAGCCAATGGTTGGGAATCCATCATGTGGAGTAGTCTTTCTAAGATCTTTATTTCTTGGGTTGCGGCGCCTGCGGTAAGTACCAGATACAGATTTATACCAGACAATGGTATTGGGTATTGTAGTAGATGATAATGAATTTATTTGTGGCATAACTGCGTACGATATAAATGGACAAATTGAATGCATACTTACTTTCACATCACATCTAATCCTAACTATTTTGTTTCATCACAAACTCTTTAATTCATTCCTCCTTTCTTAATGTAGATCACGGCAGTGATTGGGTATATAATGTTCTACCTCGTGCGAACATTCGTACTCAAGAGCGAAGATCCCTTCAACCGATCAGCCATGACGTATTCGTTAGTGATCTTCATCACACTTGCAATCAACAGCTTCTTCGTGATGCACAAGGGCCTGAAGAAATTCAAGATCGACACAGGGATCAAGCTTGCCATCGCTTTCGGAATATCGTTCGTCGTCGCTATCATATTCCAGGTCGCGGTAGTCGGATGGCTCAAGAATAGGATCATCAGGATGGAAAATGAAGCGGGAGAAGGAGAGGACTTGAATGTGGCCGAAAATCTTGAGCTTGAGAGGGGAACGGATTCTCCTCAAGAAGACGGGTCAGCTGCACTAGGAAAAGAGAAAAAAGAAGCTGCAGCGGATTCTCTAGAAATCGGATTAGATTCATTACCGGTAAAAGAGGTGAAGGAAGAAAAGGCAGCAAATACGGATTCTCTAGTAGATGGGTCGTCTGATGCATCATCGGTAGAAGACGAACAGAAGAAGACCAAAATGAAGAGTTTTCTTAATAAATTGGCGGATAAGACCTACAAACGCGACCTGGAAAAGGAAGCTATGGATTTGGATGAGGACGCGGCTGACATGTGGGATAAGTCCGAAGTCTATGACGCAAAATCGGAAGTACTATACTCCTACCTTCAAGTCTTCACCGCGTGTGCCCTCTCATTCGCACATGGCTCGAATGATGTTGCTAACGCCATTGCTCCTATCTGTGCGGTGCTAGCAATTTACGAGACAGGTGTACTCAGTAAAAATGCGCCTGTACCCCAATGGGTTTTGGTAATGGGAGCCATCGGAATTGTCGTTGGTCTCGCCCTTTTTGGTTATAAGGTTATTATATCGATCGGTTATCGGCTCACGAAACTCTCCCCCTCAAGAGGATTCTGCATCCAGCTTTCCACGACGCTTGTTGTTGTGACTGCAAGTTATATTGGTATTCCTGTAAGCACAACGCAAAGTACCATCGGTGGAACTGTTGGAGTTGGAGCAGTCGAAGGGGCTGGGAAAGTACAGTGGAAGTTCATGCTAAAGGTATTTTTTGGATGGGTCGGCACTTTCTTCATCACGTGTCTGAGCTCTGCAGGAATCATGGCTTTCTGTTATTATTCACCCTCGGCACCAAGTTATTCTATCATTGTCAATTCCACCGCCGCCGTTGCTGCATAGTCTCTCTTACATAATATATATCATACATAATACATTGTAATATAATTTTAAACATTCAAACAACATGACTGTATTCTACCACTTCTTTCTTTTGTAATCAACGAATACAATCGTTACAGTTATATATTGTATAACATTTTTGCATTAAATGTAAATATGGAACATGGGTTAAAATTCATATAACAAGAAAATATAAATACTAGCACAGGATTTCGCGATAAATGGAACATATGGCATGAATTATATTATATTATATATTATATTAAATATCTTAAGATTTTTTTAATAATTTTTTTAAAATCTATTTTTATGATCGTCTCTTACGAGCCATTCGTTTTGCATTATTCACCTGACGACTTTTTAACATATCCTTTTGAGATTTAGACAAAACATTAATTGCATCCTTTTGAATAACAGATTGCATTGAATCTTTATCAGGTGGGATTGGTTTACCTTCTAATCGTCGTTTGCGAAGTGTTTTTTGCATAACATCCATATTCGTAATTTGACTGACCATAATTGATATTTCCTCTAATGTTTTATTTGCAGTAGTTGCAACTCGAAGTCGTTGTAATCGATCCATTTGAAGTAAATCTTCTGCTGTTGCATGTGGTCCGACAACTTCAATTATTTTTTTAACAACATTAACAACCTCTTTGGCCTGTTCGACTTCCTTAGTTTGCATAAATGGAATTTTTGACATAATACCACCACCATCAACACCCCGACTAAGCTCATCACGATAATTTTCCATTGTAAATGCCTCCATATCAGACAGTCGTGTCATTTGTTCTATGTATCGTTCCTTTTCTTGTCGATCACGACGATCATTCATCCAACCTCGAACTCCACCAGTACCACTGTTATTATCATCAGGTGCAGCAGTTGATGAGAAATATAATGACGACGACGACGATCCTGATGATCCTGATGATGGTGAGCGGTAAATAGCATGCCGTTGTCGTTGTTGTTGTTGTGGTTGATGTTGATGTTGATACGAATGAATGTAACGGCAGTTATTATTCGTATGAAAATTGCGTATTTGATGATGATGATGATGATGATGATGATGATGATGATGATTATTTGGAATTAAAGTCGACAGCGATGACGTTATTGACGTTGACGACAAATATCCAACACGTCGAATGACGATAATGCCGTTGTTTCTTGCCATCATCGTGATTGTTTGGTGCATGATTTTGTCAACGTACGTTGAAGTTGTGCGCTTTTGCTGTCAAAGGAAATATAACTAAACAAAATAATCGGTTCAATAAACTAAACCCATTGGAATGTAATCAGTAATGTAATGTATCCTCATCGTCTACTTTCAATAGTCGTACACAGAAATACTTCGAATACACGAAGAGAGAAAATGTTGATTTTGTCGGAGGATGACAGACGATATTTTTTAGACACGACTGAAAAAACTACTCAACACCAATTCTAATATTTCTTCGAAATTATTGAAGTCGAGATCGATGACAATTGACAAAATGAACAATGACAGTGTCACAGCTTAATACTTTAGGAATGATGACGAGAATGATTCTAATCGCTCCACTGTTATTCTTCGTGTATCTCGTGGTGATCGCCATCAGTGTCGTCTCTTTCGCTGCGGCCGCTGCTGATGACAACAACAATAATGGCAACAGCGAAGAAGTACGTGTTCCCGTTATAGATTTAGGTCCATGGTTGTTGGAAAAGACAAAAAATAAAACGAATCATTTTCATCTTCTTACCGAAGAACAACGAAATATTGTACAACAGATACAAAAAGCCTGTAAAGACGTGGGATTTTTTCAAATTACGGGTGTCATTGATAGTGACGATGATCAAGAATTGTTCCAAAGAACATGGAATGCGTCGAGAGAATTCTTTGATCTATCTACAAATGAAAAACTACTCCATCAGACTACGGATGGAACCAAATATCCTTATGGTTATGAGCGAACAGAGATCTTAACCAAGGGGAAAATGATGGACAACAAAAATGACGACGAAGTGGCGTCTGTTGTGTCCTCACAACAACAACTCGCAGACTTGAAAGAAACATTTGCTGTTGGTCCTCCTGATGAAAATGGATCAGGAATGCCTTCCCGTCAATGGATTGATTCGTCGTCGTCAAATATATCAATAAAAGACTTTCAAAGTTCATTAGAGGCATATTACCGACGAATGGAAGATTTAGCACTCATTGTGTTGGAAATATTCTCATTGGCATTGGATGAGTCACCAACTTTCTTTGAGAATAAGATGGATCATCATATGTCCGCGCTTCGACTTGTACATTATTATCCCCTGCTGGAACAACAACAACAGCAACATCCATCAACATCAACAATGCAAAAAAATAAATCATCCACCCGTCTTATACGAGCCGGAGCGCATACAGATTATGGTGCACTGACGATTCTTGCAACCCAAAAAGAGGGTCTAGAAGTCTTGCTGCGGGATAATACTAATACTAGTAGTGACGATAAAAACGAAAGTGATGATAATGAAATAAAGCAGAGATGGTTCCCTGTTCCTTTGGTTCCAGGATCATTGATTGTAAACTTGGGAGATTTGATGCAACGATGGACAAATGATGAATGGGTCAGTACGATGCATAGAGTTGTCATGCCATCAACAGAGGCACATGAACGTCGATATTCTATGGCATATTTTGTTAACATAAATGGTGATACACCGATCGAACCACTTAAGTGTTGTCGTGGTGGTGGTGGTGGTGGTGGGGGTGGGGGTAGTGGTGTCGATGACGATGATAGCACGAGCAAGTATAAAGTGATTACGGCAGGCGAACATTTAATGGCGAAGCATCTAGCAAGTATGGGTATAGCTGATGGAAAAGACGAAGACATTGAAAGTGCAATAAACGGTGAATTATAACAACATTTATATAATAATGTATGTATTTACAAGTTATGCGCGGAAAATGGGCAATGGCAACGTTATTGTTGTCAACAACTGCTATCTATCATACACATATTAATAAGTAACGAGTGTCACAACGATCACTCTATTGAATGCCACAGATATAGAATAGACTTTTATTTTCATTAAATAATACTTCAGTATTACATTATACTTTGAATTCTATTTTTTTTCTTTCTTCTTCTTCTATTTCCCGTAGTGGTTGCCAGTCAAAAAATACCTCATCGCCGTAATCCACGTGAGTCAATACAAGTCCATGAGCTGGAGCGCATTCGAATTGCTTTCGTCGATCACTCGGATCATCGATGATATCCCAGCTTCCCGTGTCTATTGCTCGTTGTATATCGTCCAATTCTAATTTTCCATTCCCTATTGCAACGAGGGAACCAACAATGAATCGTACCATTTTATAAAGAAATCTATCACCTTTTATTATGATATTATAATTCCGCACAGGTGGCTCGACGCCTGGGAAATAATATTCTTCGTCGTCATGAGCGATTGCTGGATGTTGTACGTCGATGTTTATACAATTCAACGTACATATCGTTGACGAAGAAGACGACAACAATGATGATTCTCGTTGTTTAATACGTTTCTGTTTCTCGTTGGCTCCGCGGGGTGCACCTTGAAAGGCCGAAAAATTATGTGTACCTTGTAATAATTCACAAGCAACCTTCATCGTTGCCAAGTCCAGATCGGACGATCCAACATGCCATACAAATTTTCGTAGGGTTGGATCATACGTGTATCCTGTCGATATACGATACTCGTAGATTTTACTTTGGCTACTCAATGATGCATGGAAGATATTTTTCTTTTTCTTTTTCTTTTCATTATCGATTCCTCCCGATATCGAATTATCAATATCAATATCAATAAAACTATTATTATTCAATAATGGTGTTGGAGCTATTCCTGTAACTTGGACATCTGGTGTGTTCATTCGATTTAAGGTGAATGCAATCCTACTGAGATTAAGATTCAAAGGAAGAACTTCAAAACAAGAATCATCTGTAGGAGTTGATGGGTGTGGTATTCTCTTCCCAGGGATGACAATACCAGTATTGACACTGTCATTATTATCATCACCATTCATATCATTATTATCAGTAGCATTAGTACGGTCGTGTTCATTATCATCAGAAGATAGCGATTCTTTGGATGACGATGATGATGATGATGATGATGGCAATATTATTGCGAATTCTTTTTTAAGACAATATACTTGAGCTATCATGTACGATGCGTGTACACCCTTATCTGTTCGAGAACACCCCTCAACAACAATTCGTGTATCTGGATCAACATTACCATATAGTTTCGCTAAATTTTCCTTTAATATACCTTCTACAGATCGGACAAACCCTTTTGGTAATTTTTGTTGTTGTGATTGAAATTCTTCAGATCCACGACGACGACTACGTTTCCGTCGTCTTCGTTGTTGTGATGGTGATAACGTTGAAATCTTGTTGTTGTTGTTGTTGTCATTATTCCTATTGGCTGCACTCCATCCACTAAATCTTGAACCATCATAACTGATACGAAGTATTGCACTCGTCAATGGCAATAATAATCCCGGTTTCGATGATGACGATTGTTGCTGTTGTTGTTGTTGTTGTTGCTTTTGCTCATCATTATCACTATCATTATCATTGTCGTTATCAATATCTTTTGTAACTGATGACGAAATCGAATCAGTTTCATATTTCGTAAATCCTTCCTTTTCTATTGGTGTTGGCGTTGGCGTTGATGTTGATTCGACTTTTATCAATGATTGTCGAATATTATTATTATTGTGTCGTTGATGTGGTATAATGTTTTCATTATGGGATATTATAAATGAAGAAACAATGATCTTACGGTGAGCAATAGTAAGGATAAGCAGTGCAGTCCACCAGAAATTGACATATTTCATCCTTCTCGTCACTG
>Ga0115007_10000953_pt1 | contig 18821 bp, 13 predicted proteins | sample ArcOceMetagenome_2_FD_87166 | JGI IMG/M metagenome (GOLD analysis project Ga0115007, IMG submission 87166) | Marine eukaryotic phytoplankton communities from Arctic Ocean - Arctic Ocean ARC135M Metagenome | ecosystem: Environmental > Aquatic > Marine > Oceanic | place: Arctic Ocean | collected...
CTGCATACGAAACTAAGGTATATTCGCGTTCTGGGGAAGAAGCCGAGTACGATTATAGATTGACAAGCCAAGAGGATAGTAATCGACCTGTTTTATTTTTTGGAGAGATGGTATTTCCTTGGATGACGGAAGACTATAAGGAATTAGGAGGCATCGGTCTTACTGAACTTGCGCATGCATTGGCTAGGAAGGATGACTGGGGACCGCTGTACGATGCTGATCACATGCGGGCTGTACTGGATGACGGAAGAACGCGTAGTGCAGCTGCGATATATTACGACGATCAATACGTTGATTTCGATAATTGCATGAAAGTAACATCTCGCAATGGACCTCTCGAGAAATGTAAAGTTTATATAACTAACGAATACCAGCACTCAGGACTCAGAGATGACGGTGCAGCTATTTTTTCCAAGCTACACGGTATGGCAACGGGCAGCATACGAACTCCTAGCTAAATATATACTTTTTGATTTCCAATTAATTGATCGATAAACTCATAAAACTAGAACATACATCGGATATTTATTTTTTTCGTAACTGCCTACTATACATTAATGTTTTATTTAGTTATAGTGTGTGTAGGCTCGTATCTTCTACATGTCGATAAGACGACTCCGGTTGTTCTTCTTTTTCCGGTGCTGGGGCATTGTGCTGGTCAACATTAGTCAACGGACTACCAAACAACAATTCTTCAAGTCGATGCCAGCAACGATGCCGTCCCATGGCTAATTTGTATCCTTTATGTGCAATGGATCTTCGTTCCTTTTCATTTTCTGGTTTGAGATAGTATTTGATTAGTTCTTTTAGCATCTTCGGATTGTCATACATTATAATATTAACCGTATCGACTAGACCCGCTGGAAGAGCAACCATAGGATCTGTCATGACCAAGGCTCCACTGGCAAGTGATTCCATTAGTCTATAGTGATCTTCCCATTCGTCCCGTTGGGTGATCACCACGATCTTGCATTTCAATAGATCCCATGTATATTTGTATTGCACGTTCCCCGCTTCCATTCCTTTCTCGTCTGAGTAGACAATTTGAACTTGATTTTCCATAAGTTTACCGGTCTTCTTATCAATTGTGGAATGATGTAGAGTCTTAACAACTTTAGCAACATCTCGACGATAAAAGCTATAATGGGAGTAGTCTCCAGATTTCCAAAAGTAACCAACATCGATGGGGCGTCTTAATCCCCTACTAACCATATTTCCCTTGGTTATATTATGTATACTCATAACAAATGATTCCCGAAGAGCAATGGGACTGTGCAGAATGGGTTTATCATAATCCAACGGGACATGGTCCCATTGGTTTGGTAATAGCTCTCCCATATGCATTTCTTTACTCGCATGATCGTAGTATCGATTTTGAACGATACTTCGTTTGGCCAAACGTATTCTTTTCATATCATTTGTTCGCGCATAACTTATTTCACTTTGACTACTACTACTAGCATCAACACCAGTATCGACACCCTTGCTAGTAGCAAATAAGTTACTACAACCAGTTCGTCGTGTACTGCCACTGAAATCTACCAAGAAGATGTATGATTCTTCTATTTCTTCTTCTTCGTGACTCTTTTCTTGTTTTCCAAGATTATCTAAAACCAACTGTAATCTATGACAATCACGATCCATCGATCCCCAATCGATTAAATACAAGAATGGTAAATTCGTCTTTCTTGGAAAAACTTCAATGGTATTCATGGAGGGCCTAACGAATGTAACTGCTGATAATTGTATATATTCTGATCGTTCTACTGCTGCGAGTAATAACTTTGAGGCAGGATCGACATTGGCTGAACCTGTTATATCTACGATTAGATGAACTTGTACAGTTCGGTTCCACCCATCGAGGATAACGGGAGAGTTTGAAGGTTTATACCGTGACAATAAATAATCATTATTGTCATCGACTACTTTTTCCGATTGTTTCGATGATGATGATTGTTTTATTCTTTCAACTTGGCCTTCATTCTTTTCTGGTCGTTGTTGTTCTTCTTGTTGTTTCTGTGATGCTTATAATGATATGTGCTCGGTGCTAGATATGTCACTGTCACCCCGTGGACGTTTCTTTGGATGTTTTTTTTGTGAATCATCACGTTCATTCCTGATACTTTTTTTGCTGTTGCTTTTGTCACCAGAATTAAAAAAAATTGTCGTGGTGGTGGAAGAAGAATCGGATGACGGCGATATAATATTAGGACTGCGTATATTATTAGTAGGAGCATCCATGGCAATAGTAGTGCTGCTTATCATCCCTGACGTTGACTTAGTAGTGGTGGGATTATTATAAGGCGTCGTGGTTGCTCTCATCATGGCAATCCCGACGAGACCCGCTAACAACCATTTAAAGTATCGCAAAAATCCTGCACATAATATGTCTGCACCGGAATAATTTCTTCCGTGATTTCCTCGAGGAGAAATACTTAGTCGTTTCGATGGTGAAAGGATTCGTTTTGATGATGGAGATGACATCATCATTGTATGTGTTGAGGTTTTTCTGTGAATACTACAGTCCGTAACGTGCTATTCGGTTTTGGCTGGATGGGTACAATATCTAGTGGCAGAACAGCAACAAATAGTTATATTTGCAGGACCAATCCTAACAATAATGACTTGCTTTGTTGATTTCCTCGTTCTTGGTTCATTCGACACCTAAAGAATGAATCTGTTGTGTTCTATTATTGTTACGGTTCTCAAATAAAACTTGTTTCAGCGTTTCAGCATTATTGGTTTCGTTAATATTTCTTGGCCGTCAATTTTTGTCGAGGAGGAGAGATCACGAACATACCCGTATGGGACTGGTATGGACGTACACGACTGTAATTATCTGCAAAAACAAACCACGTGTAGTTTTACTGTGAAAGGGGCGCAATTAGTTCTTTTTGCTTCACAACCATCACTTTTCATGTTGATCAACAACTAATTCACAAAACCACATCATCGACTGTCCATATGTCTAGCTAGTACTGTAGTAGTAGGCAGACACCCACCCATCACAGATCAAAGCAACCCCATCAAAGAATTTCACAATATTATTACATAACCAAGCTTAGCAACAATACCAACACCAATTTACTTACTACGGTATCTTGAATATAATTAGCCAACAACAATAATATCCCATCATGATTCGAGATACTTCCTTCCTTTTCTTTGCCTTAAAAGCGACTGTGGCGTTTGTTGTATTTTATAATCACTTTAAAGTTCAGGCGTTTGTCCCGAAATTATCATCGTCATCATCGTCGGCAGCAGTAATAAAAGGAAAACCATTCACATCTCAACCGTTGTTTGCGGATGGTATAGGGATGGGTATGGGAACCAAGACATCTACTAAGAAGAAAAATAAGAAGGGTGGAAAGAAGAGCAATAGCAAGGCTTTCTCGTCTTCTTCCTCCTCCTCATCGTCGTCGTCAAAATCTCCCTTTGATGTCAATGCTTCACTCCTCCGAATGGAGAAAAAGTATGATGAAATTATGTTGAGTCTTGCCAAAGAACAACAAAAAACGGAAGAAGAAGAAGAACTTTATAATTGCTCCTTTTCAACCCCAACGATGATGACTAGTGAGTACATCGTGGCTGCGAGAGGTTCGTCCAAACGAGGTTCTGTTCCAGATTGGGTCCCCATCGCTCAAGTTTGTCTAAAACGACCCGAATCAGAATACCAAGATGGTGCATCAGATGAAATGGTTAAAACAGCTATTTCTGTATATTGTCGAGAGCTTTCTTATTTAGCTACGATGGGTGCACCCGTCTTTTCTACGATGGCTCGGAACGAGATCCAATACAGCGTCGAAAATAAGGATAGCTGGTTTAAACATGTTTACGAAGGAGTAGTGGAAGGAAACGCAAATAAAAGTGCAGATCAGGTCATGACAAAAATGGATGCCCGGAAAGCATTAGGACTTATCAAAGAGGATGATTCTACAACCAGTAGTACGGATGAGATTACCAAATCAGACATCAAAAAGGCGTACCGAAATTTGTGTTATGAACTTCATCCAGATCGCTTTGAGGGTACACCGGAGGAATGTTTAGAAGCTAGGGATCGATTTGGACGTGTTACGTTAGCGTACGAGACACTGTCGTCAGGGGTTCGGGGAGAAGAAGGTATGTCATGGTACGAATCATTGGGCGGACGGGAACGAACTGGATTTGTTGGACCAATTAACTTGTTGCCTCTAGGTGCTGCCCAAGAACATATGACACGACACAATGCAGAGGGAGCATGTTTGCCTCTGAATACTGTCATGGTCCAAACATTTGTTGCACGTCATTTGCGGTCTGCATAAATAATATGAATTACTACGATTATCATTATTTAATCGGTGTTGTTGATCGTAGGTAGGCAAAGCAATGACTGAGAATATATACATATATATATATTATGTTGCAAATAAAAGTAGTTGTAAATTATTTAATAATATCATGATTAATAAAAGTAAATTAGCATAACTTAATACATGAATGCAAACAAACAAAAATATCGAGCTATGTAGTAGCAAGCCTTCTACTTTACAACAAGTAATAATAATAGCTCGAATGATATTCAACATGTAAGTGGATCTTTTTGAGTGAGGCAACTACAATGTAATACGATCGAAGATATAATAGTAACTAAATCATGTATCTAGTAGGAGGAGGAGAGCTAACGGTAAATATGTATAAATGAAAATATCTATTTCAAAATTAAATACAATTGTACTTCATTGAAAAAAAAATTAGAATATGATTTTAAATTACAATTATCCTAGTGTGATGTATGATATACCCGTTCGAATAAATCTTTCATGTTCTAAATATTAGTAAAAAGACACATTTTAATACGAAATAAAATGAGTCAGTATGACGTATCACGGGGGAAATTAAATTGTCTCGACAGACAGGTCCAATCATTCAAGCCACTGAAAAGACTTCAAGTTGGGTTAAAATATCGATATTTGTTTTTCTTCGAAGACATTGACACCCGAAATGTGCATTTTACACAAACTCATGGGATGCCACTTCCTCTATTGACATTTTGAAAATAGAGAAAATGACATAAAAGAGCACCGAGCAACGCCTATTGTACTTCGATTAACGCGGAAACCATCATAAAATACATGCAACACGTGTAGTTCAGAATTAAAGCAACAGTTGAACGGGACGTACCTTTGTATTTGATGTAGAGATGCTTAAGTTAAAAGTCTAACACAGAAGATCCTGATGAGTTAGAAGAGCAACCCATTCCAGTTTTCTTCGGCTTTGAAGGTGCTTCTGATGCTGGTCGACCAGCACCCGAACGAACCCCTCCAGCAGCAACACTCCCCCCACCCTCTGCATAATCCTCAGGTGGAATATGTAAAAGAGGAATATGCAACTTGCGTCGATCTCTTTTGAATCCATAAATCGATGCGGCTATTTCAGATCGTTTCCGGGTCGTTTTGGAAATTTTCAATACACCTTGTAGGTGACGAAATTCAGGTGGAGGAGGATATTCCTTACGAGAAGCAAATCCCTCAGTCGCAAGGACGACGTCACAAGAGCGAGCTAATCGGATATAGGATTTCACATCGTCATTGGGTGATATGCAGATCATGATCACGACGGGTAACGATTCTTTCCGAATATGCGCTAGTAACAGCGGCAATGCGATTGCTAGTGTCTCAATTGGTGGGTGATAGAGTAATACTCGAATAGCTTTGTCGGTACCTTCACGAGCCGATATAGATATTTTTTCCTTCAAAAGTACTACCAAATCATAAAACAGTTTGTAGGCCTTTGATTGGCTGCTAGTAGTACTAGTTCGGATTGTGGATGAGGGCAATTGCGCGATGAAGGACGGAATGTCTAACAGATTTTGATATATCATTCGTCCAGAAAGATCGTAGGAATGACAGAAGACATTGTTGTTGACCATTGATGATGTTGAAGTGTTGGATTGAGCTAGACGCTCTTGCTGTACAGATTTCTTGTACTGCCATGCAATTTCTAGTCCCTCGTCAGCCTTTTGTTCTTCTGCTTCTTCCTCGTCCTCCTCCTCAAGAATAGTCATGGCTTCAAGTCCAAGGCTGCTGCCAAATCCACTATTGTTGTTGCTGTTATTTCCTTCTTGTTCTTGTTCTATTTTTGCTTTTTCTTCCCTTTTCTTTTGTTTGTCCCAGTGAAGATTACGAGGTAAAGATGACAGTACGTCCTCCAATTCTTCTCTTCTATCCTTCGAGAGTACTTCGTCGTCTTCTGACGATATCGAAGCATCATCTCTAAATAAAAATGATAGGTTAGTATCATCTTCCATTTCAGCATCAGACAAAGGGGGTTTCGAAAATATCGGAATAACCAAGTGCTGATCTTGCGAAATGGCCTGTTAAAACAAAGGATATGTAGAAAATAGAAAGGAACGATAATGGTAAGATTTGGACTAGCCTACATATATCTACGGTTATATTGTACAATCAGAGCATAACGCGAAAAGAAAGAATGCATCAACATAATAATAAAATTAAAACATACCTCAGCACACCAATATTTGACTAGTGTGATAGCCAAATTACGAGTCCATAATCGATCTTCTTCCAAAAGGATACTCGTTCCTAGAACATGTCCACCACCTAGAATACTATCCAAGTCATTCAAACCTGATGATGTTAGATATGCACCACCCTGCCATGGCTTAACACCTCGTAATCGGAACAACGACGATACTGTGGTATTACTACTGTTGGTGTTAGAGGGAGATGATGATGTAGAAGCAATTCCAGAGGGCGACGATAATACCCTCTTGGTCTGAGCCCCCTTACGTCGGAAAGCCGAAGGCATTTCTCTCTTGTGTTAAAACAACTCGTTAAAACGAATTGCAGCAGTCATCCTCTAATGGAGAGGAGTTTACGTAGTAGTTATCTTCATCACTACTATTATGAGGAGGTTCAAACTATCCTTTGATTGCTAATTTGTGGTACTGTAGGAATTCGAGAATTTAATACATTGAAAATAATAGTAAATAAATAAATCTCCTTTTTCCTCGAAAGGATTTTTCGTGTGGTGTCAGTTGTGCAGTCTGTCGTGTACGAGAAATAATGAGTTTTAATCAAACGAGTCGAGTCGTAATGGATGTCAACGCACATTAAACATCGAATTAGCAAACAATAACTTTCACACTTTTAAACTTTCACATAACACAACAAACCGAACAACGATCAACCATAAAGACAGCACCAGCAAACTTTGTCAACAGAGTGATACAGAGTTATACAGAAGAAGAATCGATCAACGGCATTACACGACCTCATAAAAGCACAAAGGGAGAAGACATAATAATATATATAGAAAAAGAAAAAGATGACGGGATTGGATGTTGATGCATGTATCGCTACATTGAAACAGGGAGAAACTGTTTCAGAACGAGAACTTCGACAACTTTGTCAATACGTTGGTGAATTATTAATTGAAGAATCAAATGTTCAACCTGTTTTAAGTCCTGTTACAATAGTGGGAGACTTACATGGACAATTTTTTGATCTATTGAATTTATTTGAAAGTGTCGGGGGGTGGCCACCAGATACTTCGTACATATTCTTGGGAGATTTCGTCGATCGTGGTAAGTTTTAGTGTTAGTTTTTACTCTTTATTTAATACTTGATTGAATTTAAATAATAATACTATTGTCAAAAGCAAAATCCATTGTTCTGCTCGGCTCATAATAATTGTTATTATTACCGTCGTTATACCAATACAATATAATATTATCTATCAAGGGCACAATTCGGTGGAAGTGTTAAGTCTGCTGTTATGTTTGAAACTCAAATATCCAGCACATATAACTTTATTGAGAGGGAATCATGAAGTAAGCAACATCAATCAGCGTGTATAATTGTTTGGTCGATTCCGTGTCGATGTCATGTCATGAGATTTTTCGTTGGTCTGTGTTTTTAATTATTTTATTTTCCTTAATTTACATCTTCGATTTTGAACTTGTTACGTGTACTAATTTAAATACAAAAAAAGTCTCGACAAATCACGCAAGTATATGGCTTTTATGACGAGTGTTTGAGAAAATACGGGAATGCGAGTGTATGGCGACATTGTGTACAATGCTTTGATTGTTTCGGTCTAGCTGCATTAATAGATGAACGTGTACTTTGTGTGCATGGTGGACTCAGTCCGGACGTTCGTACACTCGATCAAGTACGGGCCATCGATCGGAATCAAGAAATACCCCACGAGGGCGCATTTAATGATTTAGTTTGGAGTGATCCAGAAGATATTGCTGGGTCGTGGCAGTTATCTCCACGTGGGGCTGGATATCTATTTGGAAAACTTGTTACTGATGAATTCCACGAAGTTAACAATTTACAATTCTTAGCCCGGGCGCATCAACTTGTTATGGAAGGACGGAAATATCATTTTGATAAGAGACTAGTTACCGTATGGAGTGCACCAAATTATTGTTATAGATGTGGAAATGTAGCGGCTATATTAGAAATTGGTGGTAATGATATCACTAACGATTACGGAAGCAGCAACAATGACAATGGTAGAAACGTTACTACAATAGAAGAAAACGACGACGAAGGTGATCCAAATCGACAACAAGTGAGCAGCAGTGACGAACATGAGGGCTACCCTGGATCAATCTCACAGCGATTTAAATTCTTTCGAGAAACATCACACAGTGTACATGGACCACGAGGAGAGGAACGGGCACAACTTGTACCCTACTTTTTATAATACAAATAGAAGAAGAACAATTAAACAATTCACAAAATGGCGTTATCGTAGATGTATTCAATATATATATATATATATCAAAACTCATTATTGTCGGGATAGAATACTCGTTCCAAGGTCAAACCAACTGAAGGGGCTGGTTTGCAGGGATTATTTTTTCTCGTATAATTCAATTCCGAAGGTCGATTCAATAGATCCAAGAAGGCTTCTTCATCTAACCAATCTCGACATACATCAAGAGCCGTTCCGATTAAGTTTCGTACCATTTTATATAACGCCCCATCCAAATATATATCAATTCGGTAATAGGAACTAGAAGGATCACTACCATCGACCATTTTACTATCTACCTCTTTGACCAACTGAATTTTTTGTATGTTTCGAACTGTACTCCGTCCAACGATTCCTGTCTTTTTTTCTTGTTGCTCTATTGCCCCAGCGAAGCAAACAAAGTCATGTTCACCTTCATATAATTTAAGAATCTGTTCTAATCGATCGGTGTTTATTGTTGTAGGCCATGGTAACTGCCATCGATTATAACGATCTAAGGGATTCATAGAATGTCCGATACAAATCCTGTAGGAATATAATTTACCCGTACTAGTTTTCATTGCATTCCAATTATATATACCAGCCGGTATGTAACGATTGATATCTCTTATCGGTATCTCATAAGGTGGTGGTGCCTGTATATTCCAAATTCGTATATCCGATGGAAGCATACGGTTCATACATGTTTCTAATTCTGATTCGGTTGTATTATTAATATTTGTTTCGTTATGATACAAATCAAAGTGAGCGGCCTGTCCTCTTGCGTGGACACCACCATCAGTCCGAGAAGCACCTGTAACTCGTACCAAGCGTTGAAAACGTTGCGATAAAACATTTTCAAGTTCTTCCTGAATAGTTCTAGGGTTATTCGTGCCTCTTTTGTTGTTGTTGTTGTTGTTGTTGTTGTCGTTGTCGTTGTCGTTGTCGTTGTCGTCGTCGCTCGTTATTGAGGAGACGACTGTGACGATCGATTTACTATTATTATTTCGAAATGGAACCGTGGCTTGATCTTCTGCTGGTCTACCTCTTTGCATTTGAAAACCAGAATATATAGTCCCATCATAGGCAACACGGCATCGATATCGAATACGAGATGGATCGTAGCATATTCGTGGTGATGATCCTTCTTCTTGTTGTTGTTGTTGCTGTTGTTGTTGTTGTTCTATGTTGCTATTTTTTGGAACGGTTGAATCATTTACAATAGCATCGTCTTCTCTGTTGGCATTGTATGTAATGATTGTGCAACGACGACGATGACGATGATGATTGATAATGGATGTAGTAATACCGCCAGTATGCAGAGACCGCGAAATAAAAGCATAATGTATTTGAAATTTCAGGATCAGAACAACAAAGAATAACGACGACAAGCAGATCCTCGACATGTCTGTTTTGTTTCTTGCGCTCTGATTGTTCTTTCGTTTCAGTACTAAATAGCAACCTTGGTTTGTAAGTAATCGATTCATCGTCATCATCATCATCATCTTCGTCATTCATCATCCACCCATAACCCATATCACCGATCATTATTATTTGTTTTGCTTTTTGAAAATCTCCCAAAATTCATTTTATCCACGTCTGAAAGATCTTGATATTTGCCAATAAGAATCTCACGCCGATTAAATCTGTCTCAAATCGACATCAATAATCAAAATAAATAATAAATCTCACATCAATCATGTCATAGATATAGCTACGGTTGCCAAATCATTAATCTGACTTTCGGTACACTGGATTACTAGTAGTAGTTAAGTACAAACGCAATCATGATGCATCTTGCATTTCATTCTTCTCGTCAATATCAACTAGTAATGTTATTGATATTGGCATTGTTCGGTGTGTTCAACGTCAATAATATGATGTGTCCTCCGACCGTATGGGCTTTGCAAACAATAACTAATGCTCGGTCGACTTTTGGTCGTCGCCATCATCGACAACAACAACATCGTCTTTTTGATCCATGCTGCTTAAGAGCAGGTGGAGATAATAATGATGTACTGATCAGTGCTACTAGTGTTGGCGACAACAACGACAATATTATAACGAATACAAGCAATACGGTACATGATGACCTATCGTTTGACCCTGCCATTCCTTTATCACAACGTATATCAAAGGTTGTTCAATATGCAAATAAAAATTTCTTTCTAATTGGGATGTTTACCGCAGTAATTTTTGCAAAAATCATTCCATCATTAGGAAAAAATGGTGGAATACTACGACCAGAATTATTTATTGGTACTTACGGTGTAGCATTAATATTTTTACTTTCAGGATTGTCATTACAAACTAAAGATTTGACTCAAGCTATATCAAATGTCAAACTAAATGGACTTGTACAGTTATTAATATTTGGATTTTGGCCATTTTGTATCGGTCTCCCACTCCGTTACGTCCTAACACGTATCCTTCCTAATCTTATACCACCGGCCTTGGTGGATGGTATACTTATAATGACGACGTTACCAACAACTGTGAATATGTGTATCATGCTAACATCGACAGCAGGTGGTAATACAGCATCGGCGATCTGTAATGCTGTTATTAGTAACCTTGGAGGAATAGTATTAACACCATTGCTCCTTTTAAAGTTTTTTGGTGCGTCGATACATCTACCGTTTGGAAAAATGGTATTAAAACTATGTCAAAAGGTACTTTTACCAGTAACTATTGGACAATTACTCAGGAATAGTGATAGGGTAAAGAATTTTTATAAGAATCATTCTAAAACATTTAAGCGATTACAAGAAATTATCTTGTTGGGTATCGTTTGGAATGCATTCTGTAATGCATTTGGGGATGGTTTTGGAATACAATTAAAACATTCCTTGGTTTTGTTAATATTGCTACCAACATTGCATGTAACAGCTCTAGCAGCCTTTTTCAAATTGTTTTCACTCCCATCATTACGTTTTACAAAGGGAGAAACAATATCTGCAATGTTTTGTAGTAGTCAAAAAACTTTGGCTTTTGGTCTACCATTGGTAAATACAATTTTCCAGGGTAATCCCAATCTTGCATCATATTGTGCACCCATCATGTTTATACATCCTTTACAAATGGCAATCGGATCATTCCTCCTACCAACTATACAAAAGTTTATGGATGGCGGTGATGGGGATGTTGCTAAAGAAGCTAATTAAATTGTATATAGTACGACTATAGTAATACAAATAATAATGAAGAAAAGAAAATTAATTGGAAGAAAATTTGAGGCCAAACTCCAAGAATACGAAATCAAAACACTTCTTGCTAGCTGATTTCAACTATACAGGGAAGTTTATTAAAGTGTGATATACTGCTTGACTTATTCTCTATATTCTATATGCCAAGATTAATCTGAGTTGATCATCGCACATCGAAGACAAATCGTCGTCGATAATAATCTCATCGTATTCAATAGCTAGTAGGCTAGGCATTCGACTATTGAACGTTATCGTCTAGTCAAAACCAAATTCTTCTTTTGGGAAAGCGCCATATTTCAAAACCAACCCTCGTGCAATTATCATTGGCTGTTCTTGTCCAAGCGTTCTCGGTGATTTTCTCGCTTCTTCAGTAGTTTCTTCAATGATCGCTTCGAAACCTCTGAATCATCTGCATTGTGAGTGGGAATACCGTCTTCTGTGTATAAAGAGAAAATTCCTTCGTACTGTCCAACCCGGAAAAAGTCGATAAGTGGGATCGACGTGAGATCTGAACTTCCGTTAGAAGAGCTACTAGTATCGTTTATTATATTGCTTTTTTTCCGATCAGGTAATGGCGTACGAGGTAAACAATATTTCCAGTTATCTTCTATTTCTCTGTCGTTACTGTCAATAAGTTGGACGCCCACTTCTGGAAGAATTGAATCCCTTAATTCATCAGACAAAGCTAGAACTTTCTTCATTCCTTCAGAAATCTCAGGCTCATCCAGGGCTATATTACGGACCGTTGATCGAAATTGAACAAGAGCTTCGATAAGAGTATCCTCGCAAATTTTGCTATTAGAATGACTGTTAGAATTCCCCGTTTGACTACCAGCCTCTGTTGTTGCATCCGTGAAGCCAACTAACCGCAAAAGATTGCGTAATTCTCCAATAGACGATATTAATGGCTCAACAGGACCTCTATTCTTTTTGCTGATATATTTCATTCCGCATTCTACTATGACCAACAACTCTGATACAAAAGTTGACCCGTCTAAGTCATTTTCTAAAGCTGATAAACTTCGTCGTTTGGCCCCATCAGTTACTTTGAACAATTCACATTCCTCGTCATGCAATACTTTAGTAGATAATTCTTCTTCTTTCTCATTGCTACGGATCCAAGTTTCCCCATCAAGTAGAAATCTCAAAATCTTCTGTCGAACGGAACGAGCCTCTTTGATTCTTGCCGTAGAAAAAGTAGCTGGACCACGATATGAACCCGATAGGCCTAAGCACCATAATCGAAAATCATCGGCTGGGCTTTCTAATGCATTTGTTGCTTTGGTGATGTCACTGCTGTTGTAGTTATTCAAAAAGTCTTCAATACTGACGAAGTTTTTCAATGACTTGGACATTTTCAATCCATCTATGTGCAAATGTCCTGTATGGACCCAATGAGGAATCCATTCTCCTCGACCCGAATATGCCTCGGATTGGGCGATTTCATTGGTATGGTGCGGAAATTTCAAATCGATACCACCGGCATGCACGAGAAATTGGTGCGAATCTTGAAATCGTTCCGAAATGGCTTCGATCATTGCACTACATTCGATGTGCCATCCTGGTCTTCCATCTCCCCACGGAGAGGACCAGTGAAGAGCTTCCTGTCCTTTTCGTTTCTTCCATAATACAAAATCTCGAGGATCTCGCTTCTGCCTAGCAGACTTTTCGTGATGGTTGTCGTTTGCATTGTTGTTGTTACCAAGAATATCTTCCATCCCGTGTGCAGCAGACGGCGGAGCTAATTTGCCATATTTAGTTAAAAGTCCCATTAGTTCATTATAGGCAAGTACATCGAAATACACCCCGTCTACGTCTCCATCTAGTCCTTGTCCTTGTCCTTCTTCTTCTTTTACTTTTAATTCATACGCCATACCTTTTTCTACCAAACGTTCTATGAACGGTACGATATGCGAGTCTACATGTTCCGTTACACGGGTGACAATATTAGGTCTCAAGCAATTGAGGGCGTCCAAGTCTCTCCAAAATTCACGTTCGTACTTTCTAGCAAGTCGCACTGGATCACTACCACCATCCGCAGCGGCTGCCGCCAAAATTTTGTCATCTACATCGGTAATATTAAGAACGAATAGTGGGGCCGTCGAGTTTGCTTGTCTGCTATTACTAGCCATCATGACTCGGCGTAGAATATCAAGACAAACGTAGGTCCGAGCGTGACCTAGATGTGATGGTGCGTACACAGTGGGACCACATGTGTACCAAATCATCCCTTTATTCTTTTGTGACGCCGACGATGATGATGAAGGCGACGTTGGATCAGTATCCGGAACAACAGAATCGGCGGAAGGAAGAGATTCCAAGCATTCTGTCATTGTGTTGTATAGTTTCATATTGTGAACGGTACATGGATTTTTGTCATCCGAGTTGTTGCTGTGCTCATTTGAATCAGAAGATAGAAATCTTCTTTTGCCATAAAATCCATAGGAGTTGTAAGAATGTTGCTGTGGTAGTTTCGTATCGCCAACATCGTTGTGACTACCCAGCCTTCCGAGAATAACCGGACGCCCTTTCGCACAGCAGCGATGATGTATTCGACTTGCCAATCGATGGTGTGAATTGGTCCATATTCTTTTCATCTCGCTCGTTATGTGTCGGTTTTGTTTCTTCAATGTGTATTCCTTTGTTAATACGACAATTTTCTCTTGGTTGTAATTGTATTCCTACTGTGTGAGAAGCAACAGGCAGGTATGTACCATGGTTGATGTGATGTGATGTGATGATGTGATGTAATGATGGGGGGAGAAAAAATAATTTATTTTTGAGAATCTTGCGGTTACCGCGTTTTGGGGGCGGTTTGCCCCTTTTTAGGGTGACTTTAGTTACTTACTCGTATATTGTATATGGTACTGTATTAGCCCTACAGTACTAGTACTTCCAAGATCAAAAGCCTATGGTATTCAGCCTTAATGAATATATTATTTGAACTAGGGCATAAAGTAGCTACTGTAATATTATATTTTTGCTATCCTAAAAATGAAAAAAGAAGTTATAAAAATATTGTATTGTATTGATTAATGTTGTTTAAAAGAAAAATTACTATTGCCACATTTTGATGACACCGTCCCATCCGCACGTAAAAGCCATCGAAGGCTCTAGTGGATGCCATACACAAGCGATAGCCGGTCCACTATCATGGGCCTTATACTTTTGCAAGGTTTTCTGCATCTTCCAATCCCAAAAGAAGATTCTTCCTTTCCCATCACCACTCATTAGGAAGCGTCCATCCGGACTGAATGCAGGTTCACATGCATATCCCGCAACTTGATGGCCACTGAACTTCTTTTTCTTTGACAGTTTGAATTTTTGACCTACCTGAAAACAAACAAGGTTGTTGTCAAGAGATTGTCCAACGAAGAACTGTTGCGATGGATGCATAGCCAGAGACGGCATAGAATGCATGGTGGGATCGGAAATATATTTGATCGGTACTCCAATATCCCATTCCCACACCAGTATCTTCTTGTCGTCACTAGATGATACCATCTTAGTCGTGCCATTGTCATCATCGACAAATAGGATTGCATTAATGGGTGCCAAATGATGGTTGTATTCTTGAGTGATTTCACCGGTAGTGGCATCGTACGTAACGATCTTATTATCACTACATCCTACAACAAAATAGTTATCGTCCTTGGGATAAAATTCAACGCAGTATGGTACTTTTTTATTACCAAATGTTTGTAGTACTTTTCCACTCTCTGTATCCCAAAGTCGTAAGAACCGATCGAAGGACGCCGAAACAAATCGTGAACCATCGTGATTGAATTGGACGTCTCTCACTGCTGCCTTGTGTCCCTCGTACGTTCGCATAACCTTTCTTTGACCGACTCCACCAACCGACCATACCTTGCATTTCCCATCCAGTCCGGCACTAAGTAACAAATGACCTGTTTTGGGAAACAATCGTATTCGTTGTACTCCCTTGTTGTGTCCCGTGTAACGATGAACACACTTCTTTGGAATGAAACATTTGTGATCGTCCATTTGTTCCTGTATCGTTGGGGACAACGAAAGGACCGATGACATTCCTGATGGCGGTGCCATCCACGACCGTCCCTTGTAATCGCTTTCTGCTTCCCCATGAAAAGTGGTTTTGGTCGGTTCCATTGGTTGATCGTCGCCTGCGATTTTGGGTGGCAGTAGATGAGCCATTTTTCGTTCCATAAGTCGTTCGAAGCCAGATACTTCTTCCTCCTCTTCTTCTTTTTCTCCCAATAACCTATCTCGCTCCTTAATAAATTCACGTTCGGCGAGTTGTTCAGGGGCGAGAGATTCTATTCCGCCCTTTTGAATATCTGTAAGCGTATTGTCAGCTTTCCACCGTTCTTCTTTAGAAGGCGGAGCCCATACACCATATACGGCTTCATCATCTGATCCATAAACGAGAGGTTCTTTTGCCTTCTTCTTTTTATTCTTGCTCTTCTTTTTGCCTTCATCTTCGCCAACGTCGTCATCAGCACCATCATCATCATCGCCGTCGCTACCGTACAACTCCCGTTCTCGTTTTTTACGCTCAACTTCCTTTTGTTCAAATTGTCGTAATCGATTAGAATTGTATCCCAATGTGGTCCGAACTACAGTTGTTTTCTCATCGGGACCTACAGCCTGTCCCGTTCGTTGGAATTTCTTTCGTTCTTTGGCAAATGATATAGGATCGACATTCGTATTTCGTTCTACTTTACCAACCAACGCCAATTGGTTCTTATTTGCACGTGGATCATCAAGTTGGGGTCCCTGTATAGGTTCAGTAATAGTTAGCTGATAGTTGTTAGGATCGCTACGGACGATCAATTCATGTCCGTGTTTTCGTCTAGTCATTATTGATATTGAAGGTGCTGCTTTTAAAAATCGACGATCTGGACGCTGAACTTTTTGCGACGCCGTTATTGGGGCGATTTCGTCGTCACCGCCACCCTTTCCATTATTGTCGTTGTCTGAATTGGAGTCATATCCACCTAGCAAATCCATTTTTTTTTTCTTTTTTTTTTCTCGTTTACCTATTTATTTGTGATTGTATATTTGAATATTGTCGTCGGTTTTCAACGGGGGCTTCTTCTGATCAGAATGTTGAACGGTTAAGTAAGAATCAGGTATGAAAGAGACGAGTATTGGGAGATGTACAATGTTCAATGTAATGAATAGCCTTTTTCAACTTATGTTCATGACAACAATGTACTTTCTCATGGTATTACTTGAACAACTTAAAACTTGTGCAACATGCACAAACAAACGCAAAAATATCATGAACTCATCACAATCCTCCTTTATAAGTTCGTGATCAAAAAAAACATCCAGTCCCGTAAAATAAAACTTCCTTCACATTATGAATTACCCGCCACCCATTTTTTGTAATCACGTGCAGTAAAATAGGCGCTAAATTTCTGTAGCAAATACTAAACATCAAAAAACTACCATTTGATACTATTATCTCTTTATTATTCTTCATGGATTGACTCATGCATTCATCGCTTCATCGATCTCATTTCGATCTCTTTTATTTTAACAGAAAAGGAAAAGACTAGAGATCATGAGCAGTACCTCGCAAAAACAAGTGCTGGTCACAGCGGTAGCTCTTGCTACTGCTGGAACCCTTTGGTACTGGCGGCAAGAAGCGGACCAAAAAGAAGCTGCAAAAGCAAAAGACGAACAACAACATCATCAACAAAAAGAAAAAGATCAAAAAGAACATTTCTCGAAACAAGAAGAGGAAAAAAAGGAAGAGCATAAAGAATATTATGACGCAGCACCGATTCTAGATATTCAATCTCGAAATCTGGTCAGTATTCTTGAAGATGAAAAAGATGATTACCAAAAGCATGCTCGGATCTTATCAATGAATACTATTACCATTGCACACGGATCTGTGACTGGTACATGTTCCAAACTAGCACAAGATCTTTTCAAATGTCTACAAGAAAAAAATCTACCTAATCGGACCATTCAAATGGGTGCTTTGGAAGAATGGGATTGGTGGGATGAATTGATTAATGACGAAGAAGAAGACGAAAAGAAGAAGGCGGCTAAGGAAGGATCAAAGGCAAACCAAAACCTACCCGTTCTTTTATTACTCTTACCGACGCATCATGGTGGTGCATGGCCAGCAACAGCCACTTGTTTACAAGATGCCTTGCAAGAATTAGATACTGACTGGAGGATTGAAAAACGTCATTTAAGAAATAAGATGCAAATTGCTGTGATGGGTATGGGTTGTTCTGATTATGGCGATGATAGTATGGGAAAACCTGCGAAGGAGGCATTTATCAACTTCCGAAAACTTGGAGCTAAAGTTTTTGGGAAACAAGTTCGAGTCGGAGATGATTCCACCGGCAACCAAGATCGTGTGTTACAAGCTTGGATATATCATGATATTCTTCCAAAATTGATTGATTATGACGACGACGATGAAGAAGAAGAAGAAGATAAAGGGGAACCGGAAGTTACTGACATGGAAGATTTAGGTACGGCCATGGAAACATCAGAAAATGAGAATGAGGTTGGAATAAAGTCGTTGAAGTCGAAGGAGCCAATGGAAATGGTAACACCTACACAAGCCAAGGCCTTGCAAAAGGAAGGATACAAGTTGATTGGAACTCACAGCGCAGTCAAATTATGTCGCTGGACTAAGCATCAACTAAGAGGACGGGGTGGCTGCTATAAACATACCTTCTACGGTATCACTTCCTACCAATGTATGGAGGCAACTCCAAGTCTAGCGTGTGCTAACAAATGTGTCTTTTGCTGGAGACACCACAAAAACCCCGTGGGTAAAGAATGGCGATGGAAGACTGATGATCCATACTTCATTGTGGATGAGGCTGTCAAGGCACACATCAAATTAATTAAGGAGAC
>Ga0115007_10000958_pt1 | contig 18766 bp, 18 predicted proteins | sample ArcOceMetagenome_2_FD_87166 | JGI IMG/M metagenome (GOLD analysis project Ga0115007, IMG submission 87166) | Marine eukaryotic phytoplankton communities from Arctic Ocean - Arctic Ocean ARC135M Metagenome | ecosystem: Environmental > Aquatic > Marine > Oceanic | place: Arctic Ocean | collected...
CAAGTGACTTGATGTCTGGATTAATGTTGAACTGCGGGGCAGGAAACGGCTCACGCTTCAATTGAATATCCCGCATCAACTCCATCTGATCCTCATAGATATGGGCATTCACAATTTTATGGTAGGCCATCTTGGGAGTTTTGTTGGTTATCTGAGCGAGCAGAGCCAAAAATACATACACCTGAATCTGGTTAAAATTGAGACCCAACGGCACATCACAGCTACGCTGGTTAGCGGTTAGGTAGAGATCCTCTCCAAGCAAGCTCGCCGTAAAGCTATGCATACAAGGCCTCAAACAACCAAGTTCGAACTCCCCGATATTGAGATATGTAATTATCTCTCCACGGTCGTCTATCCCATTGGTTAGGTTGTTAACAACCTTCCGCAACTGGTCTACCTCCCCACCATTTGGCTTGCGCCAGTGACGACCTTGGACTCCATAGACACGACCCATATCGTCTTCGCCCTTACGTACGGGATTATTCAACCACGCTTCGTTCTCGTTTGCATTAGCGTTCCATGTATTACAGCCAATAGCGCGAAATTGCTCGGCGCTATCATAACCTCTAATGTATCCAAGTAATTCCGCAACCGCTGCTTTCCAGTAACTTTTGCGAGTCGTGATAATTGGAAACTCATTTGCTTCAACATTGTAAGATAGGCTCGCATCTATCACTGTCAAGCAGCGCTTACCTGTTCGTTTATTTTCAACCCATACACCTTCGTCAACGATGCGCTGACATAAATTTAAATACTGTCTCATTCTGCATTTACCATATTAATCAAATCGACAAGCCGTTCATTCTTTTCTTTGAACAGCCATTTCGTTCTTTAGCTTGTTAATTTCAGTTATTAGGTTATCTCTGATCTTTTCCAGTAAGCGAAAGTGCTCAATTACATTTTTATATTGATCTTCACATTCTTGAGATTTATTAAACCAATAGAGTGACTCTAACCGCCTATTTTCCCGCTTATAAAGCGGGCTATTCCCTGTGTTTTTTGGTTCAACCTTCTGCTTTTTCGGGGCTCTCTGAGCCTCTATCTCATTCAGTCTATCTAATTTCCAACACGTTTTTTAGAGTGTTTCTATGAACATCAGTAAGCTCTGCTAGGTTGAGCAGTGTTGCTTTTTCGTTACAGTGATTTAAAGCAACGCTGCATTTATTTGCTCTCTTATCGCGTTACAATCTTCTTGGTTTCGCTTATCAAAACTCTGCATCAATCAAACCTCCTCACCATAACATCCCAAGACGAACCTGACTTCTTTTACAGCTTCTAATGCTGTTTCATATCCTTCAGCACCTTTGCCTACATTTACGCCCTTAAGGTTTTCAATATACCTCTTTCCATTTTGATAGATTAGACTCACTAACCACAACGTTTGAGCACCTCAAAGGGTTGCAGCATAACCACCAATGTAGGATAGGGTTTGATCGAAATTTTCAAACTTCCCCCTGTAACACATACCCGTTCCCACGTTAATCAGTGATTAGCCCTGACCCGCGAGAGCTTCATATACCTCTTCTTTTGTGCACCTTTCTGCCATGTAGCCTTGAAAGATAGCAAGCATGCGTTCCTTGTGTTTTTCTCCACTCTCCCCAAGGCAGGTCCCAGCGGGGTTGGTGAGACCCCAAAAGCCTAGACACTTTATAGTTTCTTAAAAAACTGTCTTTCAGCTTCATCTGGTGACAGCCTATCATTTGTACCATGATTTCTTCGAGGGTTATAGAAACCTTCTATGCCATCAAATATCTCAGCTCTAGCCTCATCACGAGTTCTATAAACCTTACGTTGTACTCGATCCTTTTTAAACAACGAAAAACGATCTGCGACAACATTGTCATGGCAATTATCTCGACGCCTCATGCTGGCTTCCAGGTTATGATTCTTAAGGAATCTACGCCAGTCTCCTGAGGTATATGAACCCCCGAGTCTGAGTGAACGAGAACTTTTATTGTTGGCCTACGACCCCAAATAGCCATTAATAGCGCATCGATAACGAGATCTGTTTTGGGTGAGCTTTTCATCATCCAACCGATGACTTTTCGAGAGAAAAAATCAATCACTATCTTTAGGTAAAGCTAGTCTTCTTAGGTTCTAATATAAATAAAATCCGTTACCCAAACTGGATCAGGCTTGGTGACTTCAAATGCTCGATTAAGGATACTTGCGACAGCTCGCTATCGCATTTTAAATCGATAGTGATATTACGGCATACACACAACCGCTTTCGAGCCAAAACTGTTTTATAAGCTTTTTCTAGGTCACCTCTCTACATACAGCTTTATAAAAACGCTGTATGTAGAGACATAGCCAACGACCACGCCCCTCTCAACCTTTCACTCTACTTATTTTAATGCTTATTCAACTCGCAGCGCCCTTTACGCCGCTTGATCGTTTTGCACAGAAAAGAAGAAGCATACCCAGCATAATCATTGGCAACGATAGCAATTGCCCCATTGTCAGCCAATCAAACGCTAAAAACTGAATATGAGCATCCGGCTCTCGAACAAACTCGACCATTGAACGGAAAATCCCATATAGCAGCAGGAACAGGCCCGACACCGCCATACGCGGTCTTGGCTTAGATGAAAACCACCATAAGAGCACAAACAGCACAACGCCTTCCAACGCAAACTCATACAGCTGGGAAGGGTGTCGAGGCAACTCCCCTGCCCGAGGAAAGACAACACCCCAAGGCTGATCCGTCACACGCCCCCATAACTCACCACCGATAAAATTACCGATACGCCCAGCACCAAGCCCAACAGGAATAAGCGGGGCAATAAAGTCAGTCATTTGAAATAACGTTTTTTTATGTTGGCGACCAAAGAGATACATCACCACAATAACGCCGAGCAAGCCCCCATGGAAAGACATCCCCCCTTCCCATACCGCGAACAACCAGAGAGGATCAGCGATAAACTTATCAAAATTATAAAAGAGCACATAACCGGCACGCCCACCAAGCACGACCCCCATAGCCCCCCAGAATATAATGTCGGAGATCTGCTCTTCACTCCAACCCGATCCTGCCCTACGCGCACGCCTTACACCTAACCACCATGCTGCCGCAAAACCGATTAAATACATTAAGCCGTACCAATGAATCTTTAAGGGGCCTAACGCCACGGCAATTGGGTCTATATCATGCACCCACATCTGTATCTCCTTATAACAAGTTAGTCAGTAAAAAACGCAAACCTACACACAACAAAAACACGGAGAAAACCCGCTTCAACACAGGTGCAGGTAAACTATGCGCAAGCTTAGCGCCCACCTTGGCAAATAGGGTACTTGTTAACACGATGCCTAAAAAGGCAGGAAGATAAATATATCCCGCACTCCATGCGGGCATCTCTGCATGACCCCAACCTTCCCAAATATTCGTCAACGCACCCATGACCGCTATCGGTAAACCGCAGGCCGCCGAGGTAGCAACCGCCTGCTGCATCTGTACGCGCCCCCAGGTGAGATAAGGCACCGTTAATGTACCGCCCCCAATGCCAAAGATACTCGAAAGCCAGCCGATCAAACCGCCCGAAAAAACAAACGCCCCTTTCGTGATATCCTTTTCTCCCGCCGAGGGTTTTAAGTTAAGGGACATCTGGAAAGCAACCGCTATCGCGAAACAACCTATCGCAATCTGCAACCACTCACCTTTCATCTGCCCGGCGGTCTTAACACCCAGCACCGCGCCGACTAAGATCCCTAACGCCAGAGGCTTAAAAATATCCCAACGAACCGCCCCTTTACGGTGGTGCGCAAGCGTCGAACTAATCGAGGTCGCCACAATGGTCGCAAGCGATGTTGCAACCGCCGCATGGGTCAATACCTCAGCGGACATCCCTTGCAATTCAAAGCAAAGAATAAGCACCGGTACAATTAACAGCCCACCACCAATTCCAAACAAACCCGCGACAACACCTGCGGCGGCACCTAAGACCAGATAGGTCACAATTGTAATTAACATCACGCCAACCTTTACTGATGTGAATTTTTGCTTCTAAATACTTAGCACTGACCATGCACAACAAGCAGTTAGAAACGAAACAGGACCGCTATCTTACTTAATTAACGGATATTTACTATGTGTCTGATTGGATTTGCTTACCACTGCCACCCTAAATATTCACTTATCCTTATCGCCAACAGGGATGAGTTTTATGTACGACCGAGTGATTTATTAGCCTACTGGCAAGATGATCCCAACATATTAGCGGGTAGGGACCAGCTAAAACAGGGCACGTGGCTGGGCATCAACACACGGGGTCAGATTGCTGCGGTGACAAACTATCGGGATGGGCGCAAACATCCCTCCGGTGATTTACGCTCGCGCGGAGAGCTCACCCGTAATTTTCTCAGCACCCATCAGTCCGCTCCGCACTACCTCGAACAACTTAGGTTAGAACAAAACCAGTTTGGTGACTTCAACCTGCTTATCGGCACCCCTTCATCTGGGCTCTACTACTTTTCCAATACCCACAACAGGGGGCCTGAACCACTCAAACCCGGCATATATGGTCTGAGCAATGCACAACTGAATACACCCTGGCCCAAGCTCAACACTATTAAAGAGCAGCTTTCACAAGCGATAGAGAATGAACAGTTGGATGTTGAGTCACTCATTGGGATTATGAGCGATCCGAAGACAGCACCAGATACACAGCTCCCCGATACAGGGATAAGTGCCCCATGGGAAAAAACGTTATCTTCGATCTTTATTAACACAGAAACCTACGGCACACGCGCGACCACTGTTTTACTGCAAGAACACAACGGAAAAACTCAAGTGACAGAACAGAGCTATGATCAACAGGGCAAGATAGCGCGACGTACACAGACACTGTGTGTTCCCCCGCTATAAACGAAGCGACCCTATACGGCGATAACCGGCTGAGCAGGCAAGGCAATACCCAGCTCCTCTAACCGCTCGTTGATAAAGACCTGTATCCGGTCCGCATCATCCATCGCCATTACCTCTTTCAGTAACAGATCGGCATCCTGCTTACTCACCGAGCGAATCGCTGACTTCACCTTAGGCAGGTTCGTCGCATTCATAGAGAGCACGTCATACCCCATCGCCATTAACAGCAGTGCACCGCCCGGCTCAGAGGCGACTTCGCCACAGATAGAGACCGTAACATCCTCTTTATGAGCTTCACGGGCAATATGCTGCAATGCCTTCAATACAGCGGGGTGATAACTCACATACAATCCAGCAACACGTGGGTTATTGCGATCGACCGCTAACAGATACTGCGTTAAATCATTTGAGCCCACCGATATAAAATCGACACGACGGGCAAATCGGCGCACCTGATAAACCGCAGCAGGCACCTCGACCATCACCCCAACAAGCGGGCGCTTAATCGCATAGCCTTCATCCTGCAACTCACGAACAGCACGATCAATCTGACGACTCGCATCTTCAACTTCACCAACACTGGTCACCATCGGGAGCATAATCCGGAGATTATCATACCCCTCTCCCGCTTTGAGCATGGCACGCACTTGAACTAAGAAGATTTCAGGATGATCCAACGTTACCCGAATACCGCGCCAACCAAGGAAAGGATTCTCTTCATTGATCGGGAAGTAAGGCAGCGCTTTATCGCCCCCTATATCTAACGTACGCATAGTCACAGGACGAGGTGAAAACGCTTCAATCTGCTTACGATAAGTGTCCGCTTGCTCCTGTTCGCTAGGAAAAAACTCTCGGATCATAAAAGGTACTTCAGTACGGTATAAACCAATACCTTCTGCACCTCGATCAAGAGAGCGCGCTACATCTGCAACTAATCCGGTATTTACCCACAAAGGCATCACAAAGCCATCAGTGGTTTCTGCTGGAAGGTCTTTTAACGCTTCAAGCTCAGTCGCCTGTTCCTGCTCGCAACGAACAATATCACTGTAGGCCGTTAGTAGCTTTTTACTCGGCTGCACATAGATGCGCCCCGAATAACCATCAAGAATTAACTCTCGCCCATCAATACGGGTCAGCGGCAGATCGACAGCCCCCATAATGGTTGGGATACCCATTGAGCGGGCCAATATAGCCACATGGGAGTTACTCGATCCATGTACCGAAACAAGACCCACTAATTTTTCACTCGGCACCTCACCCAACATAGCGGGTGTCAGCTCATCAGCAACCAGTATGGTCTCGTCAGTAAACTCTAAAGACGCAGGCGCGGCTTCTTGCAGATAGGCCAAGACACGGCGACCAAGATCTTTAATATCTGTCGCCCGCTCTCGTAAATAGGGATCACCCATCATGGAGAACTGATGCACGTGCTCACTTACCACTTCCCTAAGTGCACCTTGAGCCCAATTACCTTGCTCTATACGTGACACCACTTCACCGGCTAATGCGTTGTCATCTAACATGCGTAGGTACACATCAAACAACGCTTGCTCTTCTGATCTTAACCGCTGCGCTAAACTCCGACCGACCACTTTGATATCGCGGCGCACAAGTTTTAGCGCTTCTTGGAAGCTAGCGATCTCTTTCTCAATATCTTTTGCAGCTTTATCAGGCACGGACCCTAAGTCCGCAGGGGGAGAGATAACCGTCGCCGTACCAATTGCAACACCGGCAACACCCGCTACGCCGCCAAAACGAAGATCCATCACATCATCCGATGGGCCTCCAATGGCGGCCAAAGAACCGGTGGCTTCTGCATGGGCAATCGCACCGGCTAGCTGGGCTGAAAGCGTAACAAGGAATGCCTCTTCACTTTCATCAAACCGGCGCACCTCCAGTTGCTGGACCACCAGCACACCCAATACGTCACGATGACGAATAATGGGCACACCCAAAAATGAACTGAGACGCTCTTCGCCTGTGGCTTCAACATACTTATAGGCGGGATGTTCAGCTGCATTTTCAAGGTTAATCGGCTCGGCGCGTTGGACGACCGTACCCACTAAACCTTCGGATGCAGATAGACGAACACTACCGACCGCCTCTTTATTTAACCCCTCCGACGCCATCAGCACATAGCACTGATCTGCAGGGTCAAACAGGTAAACAGAGCAGACCTGCGTGTGCATTGAGCGCTGAATTCTTTGCACGATAAGGTTAAGCACCGCCTCCAAATCTGGGGCGGCACTGACCTCTTGCACAATTGTTCTTAATACATTCAGCACTCAATTTCTCCACTCAGGTATTGTTATCATTAATACGCGATAGCTTTGGAGACAGCTCTCGCATTGCCTTGCGGTAAACCTCTCGCTTAAAAGACACAACCTGGCCAAGCGGATACCAGTAACTCACCCATTTCCAGCCATCAAACTCTGGCGAATCGGTGTGATCGATAGTAACGGCACTATCGGTACTTAACATCCTCAACAAAAACCATTTTTGTTTCTGGCCGACACATACTGGATGCGAATTGCGCCGGATCATTCGTTTGGGCAATCTATATCTGAGCCAACCGCGCGTCACCGCAACGATTTCAACATCTGATACTTTGAGTCCTATCTCTTCCCGCAGTTCTCTATACATCGCATCTTCAGGTGTTTCGTCTTCATTGATGCCACCCTGCGGAAACTGCCAAGCATCTTGGCCAATTCGTCTTGCCCAAAGGACCTGACCCAGCGAGTTAGCCAGAATGATACCGACATTCGGCCTGAACCCATCTGAATCAATCACTTTATAATCCCTAAATTCTTTTCAGCTATTGTTCCATACTTCTTTCACACTCAGCAAATCCTCTGACAAAATATTACGCTCGAATATGGTCAATCCGCCCAAGAAGCACCTATTTTAGAGAAAAAATCGAGAAAAATGACGTCAACACTCGGGGGGCTTCATTAAAGGGCAGAAAAACAGCACTCAACGCCACCCACCCCGCTCCTGACGATTGCATTCATTTACGAACCTCCCTATGCTCACGGTCTGACGCGCAGATACGCGAATATGCATAGGAGATACCCAGTGAGCTTAGCCATTTTTGATTTAGACAACACCTTGCTTGGTGGTGATAGTGATCACGCTTGGGGCGAGTTTTTATGTGAGAAAGGGATCGTAGACAGCGATGAATACCGCCGTGCAAATGACTATTTTTATGAACAGTATAAAAATGGCGGTTTAGATATTTATGAGTTCCTCGACTTTGCACTCCGCCCATTAACCAAACTGGACACCACGCAACTTAATACGCTGCACCAACAGTTTATGGCCGAGAAGATAGAGCCTATTATTTTACCTAAAGCGCTCGAGCTCTTAAAAAACCACAAAGCCCGTGGCGACTATCTCCTGATTATTACGGCAACCAACCACTTCGTTACTGGCCCCATTGCGAAACGTTTAGGTGTGGATGCCATTATCGCCACAGATCCTGAAGTCATCGACGGGCAGTACACCGGTAAAGTAGCGGGAACCCCTTGCTTCCAAGCGGGCAAAGTAACACGCCTGCATGAGTGGTTATCAACAAGCCCACACTCACTGGATAACAGCTATTTTTACAGCGACTCTCACAACGACCTACCGCTACTGGAGTTAGTGACTAACCCCATAGCGGTCAACCCCGATGAGATTCTTGAGGCCCACGCCAATGAGCACCTATGGCCGGTTTTAGATCTGCGGTAAATGTACAGGTTTAGCATACGTCACCGATAATGGTGAAGTATGCTGAACACACCCCTTAAGCGACCGCGTTACACTGTTTCAGCGCTTCATTCAGCGTCCTCATCAACATACTTCGCGTAATAACACCCACCAGCTTGCCTTGATCCTCCACCGCGTACACCTTAGGTTTATCTAAGGCCATCTGCTGCGCAAGATCAACAACACTCATATTAGGTTTAACCACCAGAGGATCTCTGCGCATAAGCGTTTCAACGGTCACATGACTATCACAGTGATAGCTATCCGCCAGTAGATGGGGAAGGCAATCAAACTCGGATAGAAAACCCACAATCTTTAGGTTCTTATCAACAACAGGCAAACCTAAATAACCGGATTTAAGAAGGGTCGTGACCGCATCAACCAACGGCATATCTGTTCTGAGCGGATTAATGACGGGACACATAGCGTCTTTTATTTGCAACATAAGGCCACCTTATTCTGCTTATCACTGAATAAAGTCTGGCAAAAAACACACAAATGGCAACAAAATAGATAAGGAGCAGCAGAGCGCTGCTCCAAAAGCCCATTTAAACTAAGGGCAAGGGTTAGGGAAACGAATGTGAATCTCATCGATAGCAGCGAGTAGCTCAGCACTCAAACCCACCGATAAAGAATCGATATTCGTTTTTAATTGGGTCAGGTTACTGGCACCAATAATATTACTCGATACAAAGTCTCGGCTATTAACCCAAGCCAGCGCCATCGTCGCGGGATCTATCCCATGCTGACGCGCCAATTCAACATACGCTTGCGTAGCTAACTGTCCCTGCTCATTAATATACCGAGCAAAAACAGGGTAGCGGGTTAATCGTCCATCCTCGGGCTGAGCGCCAGCAAGGTACTTACCACTCAAAACACCAAACCCTAATGGCGAATAAGGTAATAAAGAGACACCTTCCCGATGCAGTACCTCTGTCAGACCCACTTCCACACTTCGATTAAGAAGATTAAAAGGGTTCTGCACAGACACACATTTAGGTAGTTCATGCTGCTCAGCTAACTGCAAAAACTTCATGGTCCCCCATGCAGTTTCGTTAGATAAACCCACATGGCGAATCAAACCTTCCTGCACCAGCTCGTTCATCACCTCCAGTGTTTCCAATAAAGGTGTACCGTCTTTCTCCGGCTGGTGTTGGTAGTTCAACTGACCAAAAAAATTCGCCGCCCTATCAGGCCAGTGAATTTGATAAAGATCGATATAGTCCGTTTGTAAACGCTTAAGGCTGTTCGTCACCGCCTCACGAATGTTACGACGGTCTAGCGCCATATCTGGGCGAATATAACTGACCATCTCACCCGGGCCGGTCACTTTGGTCGCGACAACCATCTGCTCACGGTTTTTGCGCGCCTTAAGCCAGTTCCCTATGATCGTTTCATTTCGCCCCTGATAGCGAGGCGACGTCGGGATCGGGTACATTTCTGCACCGTCAAGAAAGTTAACACCTTGCTCAACGGCATAATCCATCTGCTCAAACGCGTCAGCCTCGCTTTGGTCGCTACCAAATGTCATGGTACCCAAACAAATGGCACTGACCTTTAGATCTGTTTTTCCTAATGGGTTATAACGCAAAGCGATCTCCTCTTTCGTTTATGACGATGGTAAAACCCGAACAAAAAACGATTTCAAGTAGTCTGTTTCAGGAATAGCGGGATGTACTGGGTGATCGGCCCCTTGGTGGCCTTGATCAAAAATCTGCGCATTGCGATCAAGCTCGCGGCTATTGCTGCGAATAATATCAACTAAACGCTGGCGTTCTAAATGCATAGAGCACGATGCGGAGACTAAAATCCCATCCTTCTTTAGCAGGCGCATAGCAAAATTATTCATACGCGCATAAGCCCGCTCACCATTACGAATATCTTTTTTCTTCTGGATAAACGCCGGTGGATCGAGCACAACCACATCAAATTTTTCTTTATCGGCAATAAGCGATTTACAAATATCAAACGCATCACCGTGAAAGCCTTCAAAACGATCTGAAGCATTGTTGATCCGTGCGTTTTCTGCGGCCACTTCTAGCGCAAAATGCGAAGCATCAACACAAATAGCCTGGGAAGCACCTGCGGCTAAGGCTTGTGCGCCCCAGCCACCCACATAGCTAAACAGATCCAGTACGCGTTTACCGTCAACATGACGCTGCATCTGCGCACGGTTGTTACGGTGATCATAAAACCAGCCGGTTTTCTGACCTTTCTGCAACGGCGCTAACAACGGCACTGAGTTTTCCATCAGAGGGCACAGCTCAGGGATATCGCCCTGCACAACCTCTGTATAGGTTTCTAGCCCTTCCATATCGCGCATTTTGCCATCATTGCGTAGCAAAATAGCTTTAGGGGTAAAGACTTTATTGAGCGATTCGATAATCTCATCCAGCACAGCTTCCATCCCAGCGGTCGAAATCTGCACAACAAAAATATCATAAAACCGATCGATAACTAAGCCAGGCAAGCCATCACTATCACCAAAGACTAAACGGTAGCAGCTATCACTAAAACAGCTCTCACGTAGGGACAAGGCAACCTTTAACCGATGAATAATCAAGGAGCGATCAAGGGTGTATTTCAAGTCACGACTGACAATACGACCACAAATCAACGTATTGGGATTAACATAAGCCACACCTAAGGGCTTACCTTTATCCGTTTCAACAATCACTTGTTCACCGGGAGCGAAGCTTTTTAGCGGCGTGGCACGGTTATCTACCTCATTACTGTAGATCCAAAGGTGACCACCCCGAAGACGACGCTCAGCGCCACTATTAAGTTTTAGTGTTTGCAGTGACATGATTTTCCAGCTTTGACAGACAGTTTTTATAAACAATTATCCCGGCATAAAGCCGGGACAATAATTTAACTTGTACAGAACCTAAGGTCCCGTAGGCTTATAGAGCTATACGCTTAGGCTTCTGATTCACAAAGACCCGTATAACCTTCGGCATCTAATAGATCATTCAGCTCAGCAGTATCGCTTAGCTTAATCTTGAAGAACCAGCCATCTCCATAAGGATCGGAGTTAACTAATTCTGGTGAGTCTTCTAGCTCTTCATTGATAGCAACAATTTCACCACTTAGCGGTGCGTATACATCGGAAGCAGCTTTAACGGACTCAACAACACCCGCCTCGTCACCACCCGCAAGCTCTGCGCCTACGTCTGGTAGCTCAACAAAAACCACATCACCGAGTAGATCCTGTGCGTGGTCAGTTACACCGATAGTAACGATACCGTCTCCTTCGACACGGATCCATTCATGACTAGCAACGTATTTCAGTTCAGATGGGATGTTACTCATGTTTATTTCCTACCCTTGTGGTCTTAGTTCTTATCTAGTTTCTTAATCGAAAACTTTTTTGCCGTTTCGAACAAATGATGGTCTTAGCACACGTACTGGAACTCGCTTACCACGAATCTCCACATCCGCTTGCTCTCCCGTCGCCGCTGGCACCCGCGCCATTGCGATAGAAAAACCTAAGGTTGGAGAGAAGGTTCCACTTGTGATTTCGCCTTCGCCCACACCGTCAACAATAACCTTTTGATGAGCGCGCAATACACCGCGTGCCTCCATCACCAAGCCAACAAGTTTATCAGTAACGCCACTCTCTTTTTGAGCTTGAAGCGCCTCGCGGCCAATAAACTGGCGTTCTTGCGGTTCCCAGGCAATCGTCCATCCCATGTTAGCGGCTAATGGCGAGACTGTCTCATCCATATCGGAACCATATAGGTTCATGCCCGCTTCCAAACGTAAGGTATCACGTGCACCTAAACCACAAGGTTTTACGCCTGCATCCGATAATGCCTGCCAAAAATCAGCGGCTTCATCTTCTGGTAGCATGATTTCCAATCCATCTTCACCTGTGTAACCGGTTCTTGCAATAAACCAGCCCTCAGACTCCAACCCTTGGAACACACTCAGCTGATCAATTAACTTAGCGCGTGATTCACTAACGGCTTGCTTGCTCAACTCAATAGCCTTAGGCCCTTGTATCGCAATCATAGCAAGATCTGGCTGCTCTGTGAGCGCAACATCGTCAAAACCCACTGTGTGGTCGGCCATCCAGCGTAGGTCTTTCTCACGGGTAGCACAGTTGACTACAACGCGGAACCATTCACCCGATACGCCCGGCTCAGTCATAAGATAAACGATCAGGTCATCAATAACCCCACCATTATCATTCAACATACCGCTGTACAGTGCTTTACCTTTCTCCTGCAGCTTAACCACATCGTTAGCAAGCAGGTAACGTAAATACTCTTTTGCATCAGTTCCGGTAACGTCTACAACCGTCATATGGGAAACGTCAAACATACCTGATGCGGTTCTCACCTGATGATGTTCATCAACCTGAGAACCATAATGGATGGGCATATCCCAACCACCAAAATCAACAATTTTAGCACCCATTTCTTGGTGCTTTTCATATAGCGCTGTTTTACTACCCATTCTATTAACTCTTATTAAGGGTCTGCATTAAGGGTTTGGTTCATCAATCAAACGTTTCTGTAACCTAACTATGACCAAGACCGCTCTTTATGTTCATTGCATTCCAAGCATAGATAAATATCAAAGGAGCCTAAAAAGCAAAAAAGGGATGACAATTTATAGGGATTTGCTCTTTAGTTCAATCTTTGGACAAAAAACATCTCTGCAACTATAGTCGCGACACACCGCAGAGATGAATAAAAGCACCGAAGATACCTACGTTTTACGCTTTAATAGGCCGTTTTGCTAGCGTAGGAACATCATCCGACAACCCCATCGCACGCTGTACAATATGGTTTTTAACCGGAGGCAAACCGTTCAATAGGTTCATACCCATATTCCGCGCCAAGCGCAAAAATGGCTGATCATTAGCAAATAGCCGCTTAAACCCTTCCATCGCTGCGGACATCTGAATATTTTCGGTTCGTCGGATACGCTGAAAACGCGTTAATACGCGCTCACTGCCGATCGACTCACCTCGCTCCAACGCCTCCATCAACGTATCAACTAACTGAGCCGCATCCATCAGCCCTAAGTTCACACCCTGCCCCGCTAAGGGGTGAATAGTATGCGCGGCATCTCCAATCGCCACAAAGCTAGGCCGCACGTAGTGCTTAGCGTGGCGCTGCTTTAACGGAAAGGAGAAACGCGGGTCCACCGAGATAATCTTACCTAAGCGCTGCTCAAACGCATCGCCTAAGGCGCTAGCAAAGGCCTGCGAATCTAACGCCATTAACGTTTTAGCGTGGGCAGGCGACGTTGACCAGACAATCGAACAATAGTGTTTACCATCTTCACTGCTCAACGGCAGAAACGCCAAAGGCCCGTCATCGGTAAAACGCTGCCAAGCGGTTTGCTGGTGCGCGTTTTCTGTTTGCACGGTGGTCACTATCGCATCGTGGCCATAGTCCCATTCCCACATAGGGATACCCGCCATCTGTCGAGTTTTTGACAAGGCTCCGTCAGCAGCAACGACCAATGACGCCTGAATCTCTCGCCCATCATCTAAGGTAATATGTCGATAATCACCTTCGTGATTAGAGAGCGCTGTCACGTTGACTCCCACAGCCAATTCAATGTTGTCATGGGACTGTATCGCCTGCTGAAGCCCAGCGAGCGTAACGCGATTCTCAACAATGTGCCCCAATACGGGCTCATGTAGCGCGTTTGCTGAAAACGCTATGTGCCCTGTTCCCTCTCCATCCCAGACATCCATAGCGGTATAAGGTGTAATACGACAACGTTGCATATGTGGCCATGCGCCTATCGCGGTAAGCACCTGCTGGGATGCACAAGTCAGCGCACTCACCCGCGGGTCATAGCGCTCGGGAGGCAACTGACAAAGGGCATCTATATCAGGGTGTTTATCCGAACGCTGCTCAAGCACAAGGATCTTCATACCGCTCGGCGCTAACCCTGCAGCTAAAGTCAAACCCACCATCCCCGCGCCTACAATCACTACATCCGCTTCAATCTGTTCTGACATCGACATATTCCTATTTCAGATCGGGGGCCGGCATATCAAGCCCCATCGCGCTACGGGCAAATAACGTTTTGGCTGTAGGGCAAATATCTAACAGCTGAAGGCCTACATTTCGGCCCACCGCTAACAACGGATTATGATTAGAAAAAAGCTTCATCGTCTGATCACTAAACCCGATAGTACGTACCTGATCTAAACGCTGCTGCTCATAAAACGCTTGTAACCGTGTTAAATCGCCTAAATTTTGTTGCTGTTTGCGCGCATGAATTAGTGTTTCAGCTAAACTAGCAACGCCCCGCAATGCAAGGTTGTAACCTTGGCCCGCGATAGGGTGCAGCGCATGCGCCGCGTTACCTAAAACGACTAAGCCTCGCCTGACCTGCTCATCCGCCACGGTTAATTTCAACGGATAGGAAAAGCGTTGACCCACATGGATAACATTACCTGCACGATAGCCAAACCGCTCATGAAAGCGTGCGATAAACGCCTGATCATCTAAACCAAGCACCTCATCAATGAGGTCATTAGGCACCGTCCAGACTAGGGCACTGCGAGGGCTCCCATCCTTATCTTCCAACGGCAGTAACGCCATAGGGCCACTATCCGTAAAGCGTTCATAAGCAACACCATTATGGGGCTGGTCGGTACTCACATTCACCACAATGGCATGCTGATCGTACGTTGTTTCGCTGTAACTAATCCCCATCGACGCACGTAAAGGAGAACGCCCACCATCCGCCATAACCACCAGCTCACAGCTAAGCTCTGTATGTTCAACTTGATACTCAACGGTCACGCCCATGCTATCGGCACGACTTTCAACCGCCGTAACACTCGCCGGACAGATAAAATCGATACGAGGGCTGGCGGCTTGCTGTAAATGGTCGAGTAGCACATGGCCCAACCATTGGTTTTCGACCACATAGCCTAACGCGGAAACCCCTTCCTTTTTAGCATTGAGCCGCGTCACACCAAAATGCCCTTTATCGGACACATGGATATCGCTAATAGGTGATACATGTGTTTTTAAACGTGTCCAAACACCCATTGCTTCATAGATAGAGCGACTGCCATACGCCAGTGCTGTCGAGCGAGCATCGTAACTTGGCTGGTACTCTTCTACATCGTGGGTCGGCAATGCAACGGACTCAATAACGGCAATATTGAGGTCTAACGCGTCAGACATCGACAAAAGAGCGCACGCTAAGCTTGCGCCTACCATGCCCCCCCCAATAATGACTATATCGTAATGCTGTTTCATGCAGAGGCCATTAACGCTTCAATTTCATCGATCTCTTTAGGCACCGCCGCCGTTAGAATCTCGCACCCTTGATCTGTAATTAATACATCATCTTCGATACGTATCCCAATGCCACGCCAACGAGCCTCAACGTTTTCGTTATCCACCGCCACATAGATGCCCGGCTCAACGGTCATCACCATGCCCGGCTGCAAAGGCCGCCACTCACCCTCTACTTTGTAATCACCCACATCATGCACATCCATGCCCAACCAGTGTCCCGCGCGATGCATATAAAAATCGCGATAGCCGCCGGATTCAATCTCATCCTCTAAAGGTCCCGTTAAGAGCCCTAGATCAATTAAACCTTGAGTAAGCACGTTAACGGAGGCTTGGTGCACCTCATCCCAAAGGACGCCCGGTTTAGCCAAGTTAATACAAGCTTTTTGCGCATCCAATACCAGCTGGTAAAGTGCCTTCTGTTCTGCACTAAACCGTCCATTTACAGGGAAGGTCCGGGTAATATCACCCGCATAATGATCCAACTCACAACCCGCATCAATCAGAACAAGATCGCCATCTTGCAGCGGCTGATCATTCTCAATGTAATGCAACACGCAGCCATTAGCGCCACCCCCTACAATCGTGGAGTAAGCCGGCTGTCGGCAGCCCTTTAAGGTAAAATGATAAAGAATTTCGGCTTCGAGCTGATACTCCATCATCCCCGGCTTACAGACCTGCATCGCTCGAATATGACCTTGTGCTGAGATCTCTCCCGCTTCACGCATCAACGCCTGCTCAGCATCGGTTTTAATCAAGCGCATCTCATTCAATAGCTGATCCAGCATGACCAATTCAGATGGTGCAACCGCACCCTGACGAACCTGCCCTCGAATCAGATTTAGCCAATGCCTTACTTGCTGGTCTAAATCCTCATCTCGGCCAATGGAATAGTAAATACGCGCCAGACCATCAAGCAGCGTAGGCAGAATCGTATCGATCTCATCAATCGGATGCCCTTCAGCGATATGATAATCAGCAACGACCCCTTCAGGGCCGGCTCGATAACCGTTCCATATCTCCATTAGCTTGTCGCGATTACGACAAAACATGACCGATTCACCGGCGGCACGTCCTGGAATCAACAGCAAAACCGCATCAGGCTCATTAAAACCGGTTAGGTAATAGAAATGGCTATCCTGCCGGAAGGGATACTCAACATCGCTGTTACGCTGTTTCATTTGCGCAGCAGGGATAATCGCAATACTACCGGGTAGCATGCTATCCATGAGTTTTTGTCGACGCGTAGCAAACTGGTCCAAGCTAATTTTCATTTAGTGTAACCTGCTATTTTCCGGTTCAACTTGGGCAAACGCTTTCTCTTTATTTTCTAGCGCTTTATTACATTCGGTGAAGAGCATAAGCACAGCCATCCTCACATACTCCTGCACCTCCATTAGGTCAGATTCATTCTCATCTAACTCTTCTAACTCAATAGAGATTTGCGCAATTTGACCTAAATCAGTCAATGTCTCTTTTGCTTCAGAGGACAGCGACGCATCAGTATGCTTGCCATATAAGCCAAATCCACTTAAGAAACTTTGGCACCAGCGACCTAATGCATCAGCCCGCTGAGAGATTTCGTTTTCATCATCAGGAAGTAACATTTCAAAATCTAAATCTAAACTTTCTAACGCCTCACAGGAGGCTGAATACAGATTCACTAAAGTAACTTTACTGCTTTCGTGCGACAACGCCTCAATATCCAACAGCTCACAAGCCGTCTGCAACAACATTGTAGGTTGTAATCTAGCACCGGCAGCCAAGTGACCAGAGATCAAACCATGCAATTCTGAAGGCGACACTACGCGCACCCCTTCCTCCACAAACATATTAGCAACAAGCTCAAAATCAGGCAGATCTACAGGTACATTTTCTAAAGACATGAATAAAAGTCCATCAATATTAATATGCTGCTAATCCTAGCATTTCCGCGAATCACGTGCAGCGTCATTGACCCTCAGGCAACGGCTGATTATAGTCCTGCAGAGAAGAATAAACCTGCGCTTCTTAATTATTAGGATTTACCAACTCAAAAGCAGGGTTTAAAAAAAGGTTTAGGAGTCTCGATTCTGCATGGCCGAGCATTATTTTGACGCGCTAGAACAAAAAATTGACCAGATTCTTGAGCGCTACACAGCACTAGAGCAGGAAAACGCTCAACTTCGTGAACGCGAGCAAGCGCTGAAAGAAGAGCGCGCGCAGCTAACTCAAATCAACGAACAGACTCAGAGCAAGATAAAAGCGATGATTGTTCGACTGAAAGCCTTGGAGCAAAACCGATGAGTCATGCAGATTCACAAACCGTATCCATAAGCTTATTAGATAAAGAGTTTAGCTTTAACTGCCCCGCCGATGCCGAAGCTGAATTGCTCGCCTCTGCGGACCTGCTCAATGAAAAAATGCGTGATATTCGAAAATCAGGCAAAGTTCTCGGCCTAGAGCGTATCGCCGTTATGGCGGCTTTAAACCTAGCCCATGAACTATTGCAGTCACGTCAGAGCGCCAATGACAATGTTGAACACCGTCTTCGCCACTTAGGTAATAAAATTGATACCGCTCTCCAGACGAACAATCGGTCGGGAGATAGCGACGATACAATTTAAAGCTTGAATTTTTTTCATCTGGCGCAAATTTGCTTAAAAGACATACAGTTACCGGGCTTCTAGCATAAATTAATATTAATACAAGACCTGACAGTCAAACTAGAAGGCGTATAATGGGCTTATGCCCTGGGGTGTTCGGTTGTTAGTTACGTCCCTCGAGCCGATAACCACACTTTTGGAGGTTACTCGTAGTTTCTGGTGTGCATGTCCGGTTTATCGGGAAGCCTAACGTTACTCAGTAACCCCCTCCTTGAACCTTCGGG
>Ga0115007_10000959_pt1 | contig 18761 bp, 8 predicted proteins | sample ArcOceMetagenome_2_FD_87166 | JGI IMG/M metagenome (GOLD analysis project Ga0115007, IMG submission 87166) | Marine eukaryotic phytoplankton communities from Arctic Ocean - Arctic Ocean ARC135M Metagenome | ecosystem: Environmental > Aquatic > Marine > Oceanic | place: Arctic Ocean | collected...
GCGGCGGCCTCGCTGAGCTCGCCGATGCGACCCTCGTGCTCTTCTTCGGTGTGATCCACGGTCGCGGTAGGTAACGTCACAGGAAAATCGGTCGGTGCTGGCGGTTCTTTCCCAGGACTCAGCGGCGCGTTTTCGTCCTCGCCGTGGTACGACTCCATGAGCTGCTTGAACGCCCCGCCTTTCTTAGCCGTGAGCTCTTGGTAGGTTCCGCGCTCCGCAACCTCGCCGGCCGCCATCACTACGATGTGGTCCGCCTGGTGCACGAACTGCAGCTGGTGCGTCACGAGCAGCACGGCTTTGTCCTTGAACACCCCGGTTTCCTTGCTAAGGCACTTACCAAACAAGTCCTTCGCGACGTGCGCGTCCAAGGCGCTGAGTGGGTCGTCCATCACCACGAGCTCGGCGTTTGCGTACACCGCCCTCGCGATTGCGGTCCTTTGCTTTTGCCCGCCACTCAACGTGATGCCCTTCTCGCCAATCTCGGTTTCGTCCCCAAGAGGCAACAAAGAGACGTCGCTGCCCAGGCACGCGGCGTCAAGCGCGTTGTCGTACCGCATCTTGTCGAAACTCTTGCCGAACAAAACGTTCTCCTTCAACGAAAGCGACTGCACCCACGCCACCTGCGCGACGTACGACGTGGTGCCTTTGATCACGGGCGCGCCGGCGGTCGCGTTCGTTCCGTCGGGAGCGGCGCAGCCGTGCATCTCCCCGAGCAGCGCGGCGATGAGGGCTGATTTGCCACTACCTACCGGCCCAACCACCACGGTGAGTTGATTTTTCTTCAAGGTCAAGTCGATGTTCCTAAGAAACGGGGTTTCGGGAATCTTGGACCCCGAAGGCGACGCGTTGAGCGCCGTCCAGTGGAAGTACCCGCCCGAGATCTTAGCAACCACGTCCGGGTCTAGGGTGTTGTCTGTGACTAGTACCTGATCCGCATTGACCACCTGAGAAGAAGCTACTTCTTTCTTTTCAGCTTCCTCTTGCTCCTTACCCTCCACCTTCGCCGGCAGCGCCACCGTCGTGGCGAGCGCTTCCGGCAAAGAGAAGTATTTCTCCAGCCGCCGCAGCGCGACGAGTGCGTCCGCGACCATGGCGAGGCACTTCGGGTAGAACATCACGGGGAACCGAAGCAGCGAGAACAGGGATAGTGAGGGGAAAATGACATCCGGGGTCATTTCTTTTTTCATCACCCCGGAGTACAGCGAAAACGCCGCCACCGCGACAAGGGTCGGCCCCGTGTTCATAATCGCCGCGTTCAGGGCGTTTCGGTTTTGCACTCCCTTGGCTTTCTCCATCTCGAGCCTGCGCACTGTCTCTACCTCTTTCCGCAGCGCGTCTTCCCAGGCGTTGAGTTTTAAAATTTTCACCCCGGAAAGGGCTTCGTTTTGAAGTTTCACGCGTCTGTCCGTGAGCTTCATTTGTTCACGTCGCAACTTGCTGATCATCTGGAAGAAAACTTTCTGCAGCGGAATCAACACGACCATCACGGCAAACCCACCGAACGCGGCCCACCCGAGGTAGAAGTACAGTAAGGTCATGTACCCTACGACTTGAAGCAGTCCGGACCACAGCACGTTGATGAACAGCATCAAATCACCAACGCGCTGCGCATCCAGTTGCATGTGGTTCAACACCTCGCCTGTTGTGCTTCCGTCGCGGCCGGCGGCGGACAGTCGCGTGGTTTTGCGGTACACCGCCGTGGCCAAAGCGCCTTTGATGCAGATCCCCGAGGCCTGTGCGTAGTAGAAGTAAACCTGTTCCAGGATTGTGCGGAACACGGGGATGAAGAACAACAGTAGGCAATACGCGGCGCCGTATGCGTTCACGCTTCCGTTCGCGACGAACAACTCCAGGGGGTGGGTTTTGTCCGCGATGAACCGCAGGAAACCGCCCAGCACTACCGCCGGGAGAAACTGCACCAGGTCGTTGAGCAGTTTGAAGAAACTGCCCGTTAAAATAGTCGCGCCGAAACACTGCCACAGCGGCTTGACAACAGCGGGCAGGAACGGTGTTTCGTGCGGTGATTTTTTGGTGTTTTTCGCGCCCGCGCCGTTCGCGGCGGTCCATTCGTTTTGTTTTGTTCGTCGTTCCCTCTCCTCACGAAGCGCGAGTTTAAGTTTCACCTCGAACTGCGCGCTGTTCGAAGACGCGAGGTACTCCATTGGCAGGGGTAACAAGTCGTCCATCTCTAACGTTCGCTCGCCCCCGAGTTTCAAAAATGGAGTCACCCAAAGGTACAAAGCCTTGCCGATAAGGCCGTGCTGCGCTCTTGACGAAAACGTGGTGCCGCCCGCCGCCGACGACGCCTCAGATTTCGGTGATGTTGGTGACGACGGCACCCTGGTGAACCAAACGCGTTTGCCCGCTGGCTTCTGCGCATCGGGGGCGGCAGTGGTGGTCATGGTCCTCGCACGCGCACGCCGATGCGTCTGGCGACTCTGGTGACCTGGTGCGCTCTTCACAGTGACGCCGGTGCTGCCGAGATCTGTTGTCATCAGCTCGAATAACGAACCGAATAACGCGACTTCGTCACGCTATTCCTTTGCGGTTTGGTGCCGACAGGACACGTCACTTCTGCATCCATTACGGCGATGCGCGCCGCGCTTCACCCGACGTTCAAAGTCGCGCGTTTCTCAAGTAAACTCGCGCGCTCGTGTCCCCCCCCCGCGTTACACCGCGGCCAATCGATGGCCACCAACGCGCTGAAACGAGTGCCTCTGGGGAACAGCGGTACGTACGAACACCATGGGTATTTCTTTTTTCAGAGACGTAGACGTGTCGTGCTTTTACATGGGCGCCCAATGAACACATTAGATGGGTGCCCATCGAACACAAACACAACACCGTCGACACTCCGCTAACCTCATCCCCCCGACTACCTGTTCAGGCGTGGATGTCACCCAGGTGTGCCTCGGCACGATGACCTGGGGCGTGCAGAACGGGGAAGCGGAGGCGCATGCGCAGCTCGATTACGCAATCAAGGAACGCGGGGTCAATTTCATTGACACGGCGGAGATGTATCCGGTGCCGTCTTCCGCGGACGGGTGGAAACCCGGTGTCACGGAGGAGTTCATCGGGAGCTGGCTCACGAAGAACCCTGATTTAAGAAAGGACTTGATCATCGCTACTAAGATTTCCGGGTTCAACCCCCAAAGCGAAACCGGCGGGAATCGGTTCACGCCGCGCAGACCGAAACACGACTGCCGGCTGGACAAGGAGTCCATTTTTTCCGGATGCGACGCGAGTTTGCGAAGACTAAAGACGGACTACATCGACCTGTACCAACTACACTGGCCGGACCGGTACGTCCCCGCGTTCGGGAACCAGGTGTATGACCAGAAAAACGAACGACAAAACGACGTGCCGATTAAAGAAACCGTCGCGGCGCTCGGCAAGCTAATAGGTAAGTATTTCCCATTCACCACATTCCGCCGACTGATGATTGCCCACACGAGACTGACACTTTCTTTTTTATCTCCCAGCGAACGGAAAAATCAAACACTACGGCCTGTCAAACGAAACCACGTTCGGGGTGTGCGAGTTCGTGCGTTGTGCGGATGAGCTCGGTGTGCCGCGACCGGTGACGATTCAGAACTCGTTCTGTATGTTACACCGATCCTTCGAAACCGAGTTAGCAGAAGCCTGCGCGCCGTCTAATTTCAACATACGGCTCCTTCCCTGGACCCCGCTAGCGGGCGGCGCGCTGACGGGAAAGTACCTGGGTGGAAAAAAACCGGCCGAGGGAAGACTTATTAAGTATCCCTCTTTTATGCAGAGGTACCTGAATGACGAAAGCCAGCGCGCGACGGAGCAGTACTCAGTAATCGCGAAAGAAGCGGGCGTCTCTTTAGCGACCTTAGCCCTGGCTTGGTGCAAGACTCGCTTTTACGTCTCCTCAACAATAATCGGCGCGACGTCCATGGCGCAACTCAAGGAAAACATCGACGCCTTCGACGACGCCGTGGTGCTGTCAAAAGAAACCCTCGACGCGATCGACGAGGTGCACTTCAAGTGCGTAAACCCGTGTATGATACCCTAACATAAGGTTTACGGGTAGAGTCACTTCGAGGTAAATATTTTATCAACTCCATAGAGGTTAGTGAGGTAGAGGTAGTGTATTGAACAATTCTCGATAAACAATTCGTATAATAATCATCCCCACTCCCCAATATTCACACGACGTACCCTACGTGTATCATGACCGCGAGGTAGGGCACTGATATGCACAGCGAAAGACACATCATGGGCCAGCCTATTTTGAAGTACTCCATGAAAGAAACGGGGTACCCGGCTTCCGCGGCGACGCCCGCCATCACGACGTTTGCGCTGGCGCCGATGAGCGTCCCCATGCCTCCGTAATCGGCGCCGAAACAAAGCGCCCAGGCCAGGGGTTGTATGGAAAGCCCTTCCACGTTCTTGGCCATGCTCCTGATGACCGGGATCATCGTGGTGGTGAACGGGATGTTATCCACGAACGCTGAGGCGATAGCAGAGACTATCTGTATCAGGACGGATGACACGATGGCGCGCTTATCAACCGCGACCATCTCGATGGCGCCGCTGAGTTGGTCGGCGATTATTCGCAGCAGGCCTAGCTCGGCGATGCCTTCGGTGAACACGAAGAGCCCGGCGAAAAACAAAAGCGAGTCCCACTCCACTTTCTCAAGCGCGTGCTCGAAATCCGCGGCGCTGCCCATTAGTAGGATAGCAATAGCGCCGAACAGCGCGGCGTACGCGGGCTCGAAGTGCACAACCGGGTGCAGAAAGAAAAGCAACAGAACAAACCCGAGAATGACTCCGCATCTGGCTAACAATGCGAAATCTCTTATCGGATACCGCTGCTTTAAATACTTCATATCCACGTCAATCGGTTTGGAGTACACTTCCTTGCCGTAGTACCACCTGAGGAAAGCCAACGCGACTGGAATGGTGAGACACACACCCGGTGCTAATACCTTTAAGAAATCCACGAAACCCAAGTCATCGGAGAACGCGTTTCCTATGATCAGGTTCGGCGGGTCGCCGATCATGGTGGACGTGCCGCCTATGTTCCCGAAAAGCGCCATCGGAATGAGCATGGGTTTGGGGTCCATATCGATGGCTTTGCACAACGAAATAATCACCGGGCCGAGCAACAGCATCGTGCTTACGTTATCCAGAAACGCACTCAACACGCAGTCGAAAAGCATCAGCATCCACGTTAACCGCCACATGTCCATCCCGCTGTATTCGATGAGGCGCACGGAACAAAACTCGAAAACCCCGGATCGCGCCAACAGCGCGACGATGATCATCATCCCCCAAAGAAGCGCCAACGTGCCGTGGTCCATCCACTGCATGATTTCGTACACCGACGGTAAGCGGTGTTCCAGCGCCAGAAGAAACAAAACCGCGGCGGCGCCCATGAACGCGATCAAAGTGCGGTGCACGACCTAAGAAAAGTGTCAGTCTTTCGGGCCATGTTCGTAACTTGTATGAGGGATTGGGAAGGGTATAGTGTTGTGACTTCGTAACTGTTACTAGTACTGGTAAGAGTTACCAGTAGTAAACAGTAAATAGTCACAGAGGGGCATCAAACAGTGTTGAGATTTGGGAAACGCAACACGTACCTCGGTGATGATCAGCGCGAACACGCCTATTAGCAAAACGAGCGCGATCCAGTGCTGCGACGTCCCGACCGGGCCTATTGATACAACCTCCAAGGACACCCCCAACGGGTTTGGGCAGTCCGTCCAGACCTGCACAATCACATTACCCCCTGAACGCTTTGGATTGACGTCGAAGTAAAAGGTTTCGTAATCGTACGCCCCCGCGGGCCCGGAAGATCCGCCGCTCGAAAGCAGGTGTCTTCGCTTCGAAGGCGATGAAACGCCTTTGTCGTGAAGTTTCAGGGAATCTTCCTTCAGCACCAAGTCGTCCTGCGTCAGCGCGATTATCGCGCTGTAGTACGTGTTGTTGGTGTTTGTACTGTCGGTCGGGGCGTACGCGTGGCACTTCCCCGCCCCGAGAGTCAGTTCATACAACCCGTTCACGGTGTGCGACACCGTTAACTCCACCGGGTCGGCGCCGGTCACGTACGCGCCGTTCGTCGCCGCGATTACGGAATCCGGCTCGTACTGCTGCAAAATGTGCGGAATGCAACACAACACCAGTAATATCACACCCACGATGCCCGCCCGTACGCAGTGCTCCTTGAACGACCGCGTACCAGGAGGGTCGCTGCCGTCGGAACCGCCGGATTTCTTCTTCGGCGGCGAGACGTGGGTTAGAATGGAGCTCGGTCCTAGACTCAACCTCCCGCCGAAGTTAACGCTCATCCTCGGTAAACGCGGCATCGGCACCGCGGCTTTCATGTCGTTGTACCCTTGTTTCAGCAAATCGTACCGGTTCACTCTTCGTAAAAAGTGATGCGAACTGGTGAGTCCTTCGTTTTTGTACCCCGCCCTCGCGTTGTTTTGAATCCGACCTAAACCTTCGCGAAGGCGCTTCGCGAGCACGGGCATTTCCTTGCACGTCAGCACGTCTGAGATGAGCATCAGGGATTCCACGTCTCTCGCGACTGACCGGAGCGCGGTTCTTCGATCAAGACTGCCGCCGTCGCCGCCATCCCCGGTTGACGCGCCTGACGCGGCGACGCCCGGGGCGACAGTTCGTCGGCTTTTGGGCATGGAGCTCGCTGCGACGGTGGGTCGCGTGTCGAAGCTCGTTCGCCGCGGAGGTCCGTTTTTCTTCAAGCTCGACCGCTTCGCGACATTAACGGTAACGTCGCCCGGGTCGGCTTCGTCGTCGGACGCTTCCAACTGCGTTTTCCAGTCGTCATCCAACGCGCCTCCGGGCGCTAAATCGTTTTTCTTACCCCCGTGCACGCTACCTTCCTCGCCGATGGAGCCCATCGGCGCGCCAGCAGCCGGTGCGAACATCGTGGCGGACACACGCGCGTGCCCGGAGCTGGGCATGGATTCGCGGCGGTTCTGCGATGGAGAACGAGCGGCGGTGCTGCTCATCGGATCCGCCGCGATGGCTCGCGACAGCGCGACTTGTTCGTCCCCGGTCAACGTGGTGCTCGGTGTGGTTCCGGGAGTGTTCGTGGGTGTGGACTGAGGGGACACGCCTTCCGCACCCAGCGCGTCGTCACCGTCGAAACCGTCCACGCCCCTCAACGCCATGCACGAGAGTTCGTTTCGCAACCGCCGGCCCTGCATCGCGCTTAAAGTGTGGCCGTGGTCCTCGCTATCGAATTTCTCCTCATCCGCAGTCGTGTAGATGCTGTCGTCCAGGCTCCGCCGCGGGCCATCCTTGGCGCTTTTGCTCATTGTGATGAGGCCGGAGAAAAGGCGCGCGCGTCAAAAGAGTCGCCCGGTCAGCGAGGTCTGCGTGCGAAGCAGGGCGGGCGACTTTTCAGCTTTGGGAAAGTCGTCCCGACCGAGATTAGATTTGTCACGCGACGACCGAGTCGCGGTGCGGGACCGGGTCGGTCAACGGACGATCCGTCGCCGGAAGCGGGTGAGCTCCTCGCGTGCGTGTCGTTGCCGTCAGGTCGGATGGCGGGAAACAACGGCACCGGGCGCGCGGGGAGGTGTGGCGAGCCTAGCGATATGCGGATTAAAACCGCCCAAATTCGTGCCTCGATCGAATTTAGGTTTTTTTCTAAATTAAAACCTCAGACTCAAAACCCATACGACGAGCCGTCGGGAAGACGAATAAACGCCTCTCCGCCGACAAGAAAATCGACTCTTCTACCTGTCTCTCCTGTCAATTGTCTCCCAAAACGAGTTCGTCGTCGTCGTCCGCATCCGCGGCGAGACTTCCCCAAACCGGTGTTTCCTCATCCGGCATCCCCTTCAGGCGTCGCAGGACGACATCCGAGAGCCGCCCTCTTGCCGCGTTCGCCGCGCCTCCCGCGCGTAACTGGCTCTGCGCGTACACCAACCCGTCCTCGGTGTCCGCGACCATCAGCGCGCCGATCACGGCGCGGTCGGCGTAGAAGCGCGCGTCTTTCGATTTGTCCGCCACGGCGACGTCCGCGAGCGCCGGGACGAACGCGCCGAGGTGAGCTTGGACTGCTTCAGGGGACACAGCGCAGAGGCCAGAAAGCGCGGACGCGCTTGCGGTGCGCACGCCGGATGCGTCGTCTCTCAGCGCTCTGGCCAGGGCCGGTGCGATTTTGCCAAAGTAAGGACAGGCAGCGCCGCTCTGTTCAAACGACGCGCGCGCCAGCCTTCCCATCCCGAGCACGGCGGCGCTCCTTATTGCTTCCCGTTCCGTGTCTCGCGAGTGTCTCGCGAGGCCGTTCAACGCAGCACTGGCGTGCGACGCCAGCACCAACTCAGGGTGTGTCCGCGCCAGCGCGCCCAGCGAAAGCGCGCGGTGTTCCCGCGCGTCGTCGGAGAGGGACGCGTCGAGCTCGCCCAAGGTTTCGATCAAAGACACTCGGTCGTTCTCGGCGAGAAACGCGCTTACGTGCGCCAGCGCCAGCGCGGCTGCCGCTCTGGTTTGCTCGTCATCGCTTTCCTGGCCTATTTCCCAGCACACGTTTTTCGCGGCCAGCACGGTGAGGGGTTTGACGTTCGCACCGGCGTGCGCGAACGCGCCCGCTACGGCTCGCAGCGTCGCTTCCACCGATCCGTCGCGCGCGTCGCTCGTCGCGATGGAGTTCACCAAATCACCAACGAGCGCGTCCACCCTCGGCTGCAGCACCACCAGCCTGCCCAGCGCCTGCGCGGCGCGCTGCCTTACCGGGCGGTGCGTATCCACGAGGCACTTCACGAACGTGGTTTGTAGCTGCGGCACGAACGGTTTCAGGGAAACCCCGCCTTTTTCAATCATCGCGTTTAGCGCCGCGAGCGTCGCGGCTTTCACGCCCCCCGAGTGTTTGTCTCCCAAAACGCGAATCAGCGGTCCCGTGATTTGGATGACGTGCGGCTTCAGCGAGGCGGGGGTGCAACTCGCGATCGCTTCTTTTAACCCTTCTGCGGCGCTCTCTCTTTGTTCCGAGCTCTTGCCGTTCAAAACGCCTTGAAGAAACACCATGGCGATCGGGGCTAGGCCTTTCGGGAGGCACAGCCCTGGGACGAGCAGCTCTTTCGTGGGTTTGTTTTCTTTCCGTAACCCCCGCCGGACTTTTTCCCGGCAAAACTCAACCCCGGCTCGCACGTCGCGCAGATATACACCCTGGTCCTCCTTGCCCACGGTACCCATCACCACGCAGAGCGCCTGCCAGGCGTTGGACACGACCTGCGTGTCCGCGTCGCAGAACAAACCAAACAAACCCTCGATTAAACGCGGCACGTCATCGGTCGGAACGTACGAAGGCGCGTGCGCGGCGAACACCCCGCAAAGCACACACGCGGAGGCTCGAATCTGTTCGCGGTCGTCCCGCAACCCGCCGATTACTTCGGGGATCAAAAGGTAGTGCGCGTCATTGGGAACCGCTTTCAAAACGGAAGTCGCCGCGTCCGTCGCAGCGAGGACCAGGCCCTCGTCAGCGCTGGCCATCGCGTCGAGCAGGGGCGGGAAAATAATCGTGAGGTGGGGGGGCAGCGCGGCGCCCGCCACCAGCGACAGCGCCGACAACGTGGACAGCGCCGACGCCGTCATCGGCGGCGACGCGAGTTTGGGAAGCACGCTGGCTAAGATCTTGGGCTGTTTCCGCAGCACCTGTTTAAGCCCTTCCAGGGAATTGTTCTTCCCACCACCGGCATCGCCATCTGCGTCGTCGTCCATCCGCGCCAGAAGCGCGGGGACGATTTCGCTCGCGGTGTCCGTACCGCCGTGCTTGAACACGGCGTCGAACGCGGCGCCGGCGGCGTCGCGCACGCTTTCGTTCGCGTCGCACAGCGCGTCGCGAATCAACGGCACCACGTCCGTGTACAGAAAGTCCGTGAGCTGTTCCTTGCGCGCGGCTAGCAAAACTTCCGCTAAGCCTAAACAGCTGCCTTGCCGGGTCGCGACGTCCTTGTTTTGCAGGCCTTTTCTTAGAATGGGAAATATCTCACCGAGCACGCGCTCGCCGAGTTTCACCACGAGCTCGCCGAGGCACTTGCCCGCGGTTTGCCTGCGGTCCTCGGCGTGCGCGCTTAAACCGGTGATGACTCGGTGCATCAGCCTTGGAAGTATCGCCTTCAGCGTCCGCGGGGTGTTCGCCACTACGGTTTTCCAGATGTGCACCGCCGCGCTCCGCACCGAAAGCGTCCCGTCGCTGCGAAGCACGTACACCGCGCTTAGCAAGTCGTGGTGGCGCTCCATACCCAGCGCGGCGGTCAAAAGCGCGCCTTGCGTTTCCGTGCTTAAGCCTTCTTCGTTGTCGTCCACTCTGACCTTCCCGCTGGTACCCGCGATGCGGAACATCATGCTCCCCAGCAGCTCCGTGGCGCTTTGCCGAATACGCCAGTTCTCAGAACACGTGCCGTCCTCGATTGACGGCAGTAGCAAATCAAGCGACGCGGGGGAGTGCGAGAACTCCTCCACGAAAACCTTCCCGGCGCCCAAAGCGGCGTCCCTTACCGGCTCGTTGACATCGGCCAAGCCTCTCAACACCTCAGTCAGCGCGGATTGCAAATGACGCTCGAACACGTGTCCCAGCGCTAACGGCAAAAACCGAAGCAAAACCAGGTGGCCCTCACGGACGTGCGGCGCGACGTGCTGGCACCCGTTGAGGATTTCGGGGAACATGGCTTCGAATGTTGTGGGGGGAAGCACGGCGAGGCACTCCGCGAGGCCCTGCGCCGCGCCGCTGCGCTCCGTCATCGGGCCGTCGCTTTGCAGGGTCTTGGTGAGCCACGGGATGAGCTCGGTGAACTGGTCGCTCTCTTCGCCGCCCATGCCTTTTAACAGGGAAGCGAGCGCTGCCGCGGCGGTAGCCCTCACTTCAGGCGACGGGTCTAACAAACTCTTCTGTACGTCAGGCAACAAAATAGGCACGTACGGCGCCATATCCTTCGCGTCCGCTACGAGCGAACACATGTTCCCCGCGATTTTAGCCGCTTTCTTTTTCAAATCCGCCTTGCGGTCGCGCAGCCCGCGCGAAAGCACCGGCACGATCAGCGCCAGCGACGGCGCGTCCACGGTGTTCACGAAGGTCATCTCAAGAAGCACGTCGAGGCAAGGCGCGGTGAGCTCCGCGGGCTTGGCGATTGCGCCTAGCAGGTAGGACGATAACCCCCGAATCTCGGGGTTGCGAATCACGTCGCCGATTTCCGCAAGCGCCCGCGTCGCCGCTTCCACGACCTTCGGATGGGTATCCACTAAAGTTTCCGATAACTTCGGGACGATTTGGGGAAGACACGCGCCGAGTTGTTTCGGGGCACAGTGCGACATCGCACCGAGCAGCTGTACCGAGCCCTGCTTCGTGCGCCACTTGTCATCTTCCAAGCCCCGCATCAGCGCCGGCAGCACGAGTTTCACGCCCTGCCCGCTGAGCTGCCCCATCACCGCCTTCGCCGCGCTGATCGTGGCGGACCGGACGTGCTCGTTTGAGTCTCCGAAGCACACCAGCAGAAGCGGCAGCACGTGAATCACGTACGGCTCGAACAGCCGGCCCAGACGGACGTTCAAAAGCTCAAACGCCATCAGCGCGCCTTCCCGCGCCTCCGGGGCGTTCTTGTCCTCCACCGCGGCCTTAATCGCGTCCATCACCCCGAACAGTTTCAACGAACCGATGCCCATGCCTTTCACCGCGCCCGCTAGCCCGAACGCGGCGCCTCTGCGGTCCGCGTACCCCTCGCCGCCGATGATCTGCGCTAGCAACGACTCAACAAGCGTCCGTCGTTCGTCCTCATCAAGCGACTGCGCCAGCAAAGGAAGGCAATCCGCCACCGATTTCTGCACCGCCTCGGACGGCGTGGATAACACGTCTACCAAGCGGCTCAGGATTTGCCTCACCCGCGGGTCGGTTTTCTCCAGGTGCGACGCGAGCGACCCAAGGAAAACCGCCACGCCCTGCCGGACGTTATCCGCCTGCAACTCGGTTAGGTTCCCTGACGAACCGCCGGTTCTTTGCTGTCGATCGAAGTACCCCTCGTACACCGCGAGGAGCTGCTGGACGTGCTCCGCGCCGTGCATTTCGATAACCGCCCGGCCGCCTCGCATCGCGGCGTCTCTTACCGGTTCGTCCTCGTCCCCGAGCACTTTCAACAGAAACGTACTGACCAGAGGCAAGTCCTTCGCGGTCAACGACCCGGACGACGCGCCTAGCGCGCGCACGATCGCGCATCGCCCGAACGGGTCCCCCACGTCCTTAGCACCGAGCTCATCCGGGAAATGCACTCGACCGGGGACGCCCCCAGTTGATGCCTCGCAAATCGCACCCGCGCTCTCCGGACCGGGCGACGCCGCGGAGTACGCGGCGAAGAGCTTGGCGAGCGCCGGCGCGACGCCGCCTCGCATCGCCGCCGTGGTAGACGCGAACGCGTCCACGGCGGCGTCTCGGGCGGACGCGGCTCTGTGTCTTAGGAACGGCAAAACCGCAAGCGGCGACACCAGGTTGGACAACGTCTCGTCGTCGTCACCAAGACCGATTTGGGCCCACAACTGGTCAGCCGCGACACGGGTAGCTTCGTCGACGTCGCGTCGCGCCAAGAAAAGCCTCGCCGCCGCGGAGCACGCCTTCGCGTCGTCCGACCCGGATCGGACCAGTTGTGAAAGAGCATCAGGCGCGCTGGCGAGCGCGGCGAGCGCGGCGGCTCGAACCGCCCTGAACTCGGATTCCAGGCCGTCCAGAAGCGCCGAGGTCACCTCTGTCTGGTCTCCCGCGCCGGCGGCGACGTCGAGCAGCAAAGGCTTCGCCGCCGCGGCGGTGGCGCCCGCGCCCGTCGCCATGGCGGTCAGCGCCAGCCTCGCGGCGGCGGCTCGCGGCAGGCCGTCTATCCCAGGCTTGGCGTGCGTTGACAACACCTCCATCGCGGCCTTTCGAATTGAAACCGGGGCTATGTCGTCCGGCAACGTCAGCGCGCGCGCACACAGCGGGAACGTTAACCACAGCACCGCCGGGGGCAACGGCTCCAGGTCGTTCATCTCGATACACTCCAGCACGATGTCCAGCGCTTTTTCCAAAGCCAGCGCCTCCGCGACAACGCGGCTGGTGGGAACGCGAACGGGGTCACCCCTGTCATCCAGCTCATCAGCCGGGGCGTTACCGTCTAAACAACACGCGGATATCCTAAGCGCGGTGGCGATTTTGTTCCCGACGCCGTGGAACCCCAAGGAAACGGAAGCGTTTCCCGGAACGTTCGCCGCCGCGACTAACAGCGCTTCCGCTAGCTTCAAACAATCTGTTTGCGGAAGGATTGGGGAGTTCAAAACAGGAAGCAAATCGGTGCCGACCCGCACGACTTCCTTCGCAGCAGCGCCCTTCCGGGTACCCCCGCGAAGCACGCTCGCGGTCAGCGCAAGGCGCAAACACAGACGGTCCACGATGTCCAACACTTTTGCCCGCACCTCCGCTTCCTCGGCGAACTGCGCGACGCGCGCGAGTTCGGCTTTGTCGGGACCGCCTTGCCCTCCGCGTCCGCCTCGCCCGCCCCTGCCTCCCCTTCCGCCAGGGCCGCCTTGAGGTTGCTGGCTCGCCCTCAGGACCGGTCTCAGGGACACCGCGGTCGGTTCCTCGTCGCTGTCGCTGTCACTGCCGTACATGCTCCTCCCCTTGCCTTTCGGTTTCTTCGCGCCGTTTTTGGAAGGGCGCTCCACCGGCTTGAACACGTCTATTTGATCGCTGGACAGCCGGTTGGGCGGCGTGGTGAAGGTCAAGATTTCCTTCGCCGTCAGCTCGGAGTGTTCTGCGACGCTCGCGATGGACTCTGCGAGGGGCAAAAACACACTCAACGCACATTGTGCGTCGATCCGCGCGATGGCGAACGCCGCGCCGATCGCGGCGTCGCGGGTTACTTTATTTTCCGAAAGGATTCCTGGATTGTGAAAAGAAAATGTCAATCTTGTACGGGCAATCAGTCGGCGGAATGTGGTAAATGGGAAATACTTACCCGTCGTGCCAGCCGCGTACGCGCACATCGCGTCCACGCTCTCCTTGAGTTGGAACATGGGCGGGTCGGTATCGGCACGCTCCGGCGCGGCATCCAGTTTCGAAAGCAAAGCGCTCCACGCGCCTTCGGACCGGCCATCGGGCGCGGCGACCAGCACGTGGTGCGCCAGGAGCACGACGCGTCCGGCGAGGTCAGCTGGAATTTCGGCGTCGCCCCTTGAGAAACCCACGCGGCTAGTCACGCCGTTTTCTAAATCGCCCAGCCCACAAAACGCCCCGAGCGCCGCGCCCGCGAGGCGCTTTGGGAAAGCAGGGAGGGAGGTAGAGAGGTCCAGCTGCACGTCCAGACCTAACCAGCCTCCAACTTTTTCAGCAGACACCACAACTTCGCGGAAGGCGTCGAACAAAGTCACACCCGAAACGCCGGCTTCGTGTGCGGCGTCAATCGCTGACCGAGCGGCGACGCGCGTTTCGCGCGACGGGTGCAGCAACAGGCGCACCGCGGTCCTCACCGCGGCTTGTGTTACACCCGGTTCCAGGGCTTCGCGTACATCAACACAACCCAACAGCGCACCCACACCAAGCGCCGCGCACAACGCGTCCTCGCACCCGAGCTTCGCGAGGTGAGCGGGTGCGAAAAACGTGGAATCGCTGCTCAGCGAGGTCCACGCGCCGAGCGCGGTTGCTTGTTTCAAGGAAACGTCGTCCGCGCCAGACGCGGCGGCTACCAGGAACAGCGCCATGGCGCCTTCCGACCGCTGATTCGGCTTCGCGGACCCGGTTTTGATGAGCGCCACCAGGTTAGGGAGCAGCGGAACCGCCACCCCAGTGTGAAACAGCGCGGAGTTGGCACTCACCGCTTTTGTTAAGTTTCGCAGCGCCCACCGATTGTTCCCGTCCTTCCCGTCCCCGACGCAAACCGCCAGTGCGTCGGCGCAAGGTCCGGGAAGGTTCCCGTGGTGTTTCCCAAGCCACGCCCCCAGCGCCTCAACCAGCCGTTCCTTCGCGTCCCGGTGCGTTTCCGTCACGAGCGCCTCGGTCAACGCGGTAACCGCTTCCGCGGCAAACGCGCGCGTCGCTTTTTCTCCTAATTTCGGGAAGTCCGGTCGCGTTTCGGTAACACAAAGCGCCGCGATCGCGTCGAACACGCCGCAGCGCGCTTGCCATTCCTTCGGCTTGCGCTTCGGTGCCAGGTTTTCAATGACCACATCGAAAACCACTCTTGTGTCGTCCTCGCCAAGCTCAGCGACTGTGGCGAAACAGGAAATCGCGCCGTTCCGGCGGGTAGCGTCCGCGTGAACGAGCGCCGCCAAGAGCTGGTCTTTTACCCTGTCGAAAAGAACCCTCGCGACGTTTGGGTCCGTTTTCTGGAGCACGTCGCGCACCGCCGGAAGCGTGGTGTCCGGTGCTCTTCGCATCTGTTTCTCGATGCGAGGCGCGACTACTTCGATCATCTCTTCAACACTCAAAGTAGATATCAACGATTTCAAACTGGAGGAAAGATTCAAGGGAAGCACCGACCGCGCGTCGCCGTGGAGGACGTGTTTTTGAAACGCATCAAGCGCGGCGCGACGCGTTTTGGTAACCGCGCTCAAAAGCCGCTCGTCGTCCTGGTCAGCGCTTTCGTTTTTCGCGTCTCTTTTTTGAATCTTGGAAACCCGTACCGAGTGCTTGCCTATGTTAGGAGCTGTGGAGTTGGCCCAAACGCAAAGCGCGCCCGCGACGCCGCAGTGCGCGAGCGGCGCCGCCGCGAGCGCCGGCGCCGGCTGGCCCGCCGTTGGGTGCATCAGGTTCAAGTACGCCTCCACCAGGGGTACGCCCTTTTGACGCAACATTTGTTGGAACGAGACGAGCCCGGGTCTGCTTTGCGTCTGCGTGTCTGCTTCACCAGAACTGCCGGTCTCAGAGACTCTCACCGCTTCCGTGCACAGCAACTCACCTTGCGCTTTCGCGATCTTCGCGAACGCGCCGGTTTGCGTTTCCAGATCTAAGTGCCGAACAACCGCGCAGGACCACCGCGTGAGCGTTGTGACCACGTGTGTGTCCATTGCGGCCGGGGTATCGGCGGCCGCCTTTAGCAATTGGGAGGCGAAGTGCTTGAGGAACAACGGAGAGTGTGCCAGCGCCGTGTCCACCGCCTTCGCCACCGCGACCCTCGAAGGCTTGTCCGTGAACTCCCGAAGCGAGAAAAACACCGCGGCGACCACATCTTGCGCTGCGGTGGCATCCACGAGCGTGCCGTCCGCAGCGGCATCGCACACGCCGCTCCACGCCTCCAAGCGCTCAACACGCGACCGCCGCGACGTCGACGCAACGAGCGCCTCCATGTCGCCCGGGGAGTTGTGCCGACGACGCGATCGGAAGCGGCGGCGGAGTCATCAATCTGATGAAAAGCGCACGACGAGGGCGGAAACCGAAATCACGAAAATGATGATGGAAGAATGGCACGAAACGGTCCGATCATCGAAGCTAATTACGTTGTCTTCTGTTTGTCTTCTGTTTGTGCTCTAAGTCTTCGTCTCCCTCAATCGCATATGTAGTTCTCCGCGAAGTCCCGCTTCCCCGACCCTTCGCACTGCGTGCACGCGATGATTTTCGCCCCCCGGCAGATCCAGCACGGCGCGCCTTCTTCGGTTAACATCTGTAAAACCATCTTGCCGTGCATGGAATTGCTGTTTAGACGCACGACGTCGTTGAATTTTTTTTCGTGCGACCCCGCGTTGCACCCCGAGCCGTGACAACTAGTACACACCAACGTCCCTATTCCGTCGCAAATCGCGCAGTCGTTCATGTCAGGCATGATCCCTAGTTCTTTTCGTGATAAAAAAGCGAGTTGCTCGATGGTGTACTTCGTCGGGTCTATGCCGATTGGGAACGCGCGTCGTTTTCCTCCCGAAAGCGCATTGCTCTTAAACTCGACTCGCGCCTTCGCCTCTCTCGCGCGTCTCGTTTCGTCATCCTCCATCTCCTGGACATCGTAGTGGAACGCGCGTGGTGTCGTGGGGGTGCGTCGAGGTGGTTTTGATCGTTTCGAGTCACGGGAAGGAAGGCAAGGGAAGGAGGTGAGCACACGCGAGCACGCGAACATCGCGATGACGTGCGCACTCGATTGTAGATGCAATGACGTGTCGGCTCTTTTACGTAGTTTTGCGAATTTCAAAAGAGTGTACATATTAAAATCCGCACCGACACTTCGGTATGTGCCCGATGTGCCTTTGCAGCACCACCGTTGCGTGTTTCCCCACTTCCCCCCAGGCATCCAAAACCCCTCCCTCGCCGTCCTCGGAGCCGACCGCGACGCGCACCACAATCGTGGGGGACCCGAAGTGCGTCGGCCAGTCCCCGCAAACCGCAATCGTCGCCGTGGCGCCGTTGCCGCTGGAATTTATCGCGGTGACCAGCTCGTGGTTGACTTTGTTGAAATCCACGCCGTGTTCTTTTTCCATAATCTCTGACGTAGTGCCGTTCGAGAAAGCGCCTGTGAGGCGGAAGTACACGCACTCAGTACGCGCTTGCGGTGTGAAGCTCTTTTCCAAAAAACGCGCCTCGACGAGCTCCAAGCGTTTGTCGCTTTCAATCAAGTTCCGAGCTTTCGCGAGTCGGGCGGCGATTTTCCGCGCCCGGGTTTGGTCGTCCATCGGCTGGGAATTAACTGTTAATTCATCCATCGCCGTACCTCCACGTAACTCACCAAGCACCCCAAGCATACCGCTGCGCATCAATTCAAGCGCCCCAAGGGCCAAAACCTGGTCCATTCCCGGACCGATGAGCACCAGTCTGGTTTGCGGGGTTTCGTCGTCGTTTTCGTCGTTTCTTTTCGATTTCGGTTTGGGTTTTCGAAACGTACCCACTCCGTCCACCGAGGGTTCAATCTCCACGCGTCGTTTCCCCGAGAGGTGGAAATCGTGGGTAACCAAAGGGTCCTCAATGAAGGTCACGAACCCTTTCGCCCGCACCGCGTTTCGCGGGATCCCACTTTTGACCCACCGCTGGAACGACGCCAAAGAAACGGCGCCGCATGCGAAGGAAACGCTTCCGAAATCGTCCCCGGGTCCCGAACTTTTCAAACCAGACCCAAAGTGTTTCGTCCGCCGCGACGGGTCGATTGGGTCGATTTTGAAAGGCCCTGACTTGTTCTGAGCCGTGACAGTTTTTGCTGAAGCAACACCCGTAACAGTTGAAACAGCCACACCCACGTCCTTCCGCAAACCGCCTCCCGTGCTCGACAACAAAAAAGGCTTACTCGCGCTGTCCCAGTCGTGCCCGAACTTCCCCTCCGGTTCGGACAGGAGCTGCACGTCCAGAATGCTGTGATTGTTACACGAAAAGTGTCAGTCTTTCGTAATGTGTGTATGAGTAATTACTCTGGATAAGCGGCAAACAGTGTTGGGATTTAGGAAATACAATACGTACCTGGGCAAAGGCACCTTGCCGCGAACGCACTCCACTACGCGCGCGTCGGGGGCGTACTTTTTGACGAAGGCGCGCGCGGCGGCGAGCTTTTCGATTTTCGAAGAAGTATCACTTCCTTCTCCTTCTCCGTCCACAAGAAGGTCTATTTTGTTCAGAAGCACCACGTCCGCGGCGGCGAGTTGTTTCGCCCACGCGTCGTGTTTGGAAGTTTTCGAGACGTCGTTTTTGTCCCCGGTCGGCGTTACGGCTCCTCCCGAGTCGTATATACCTCCTCCCGAGTCGTTCATCCCAGCGCCACACCCACAACCCGCGCCACCGCCGCCCCCCCCCACAACCAACCCCACCCAACGCACCGCGGCGTGCCCCCCCACCC
>Ga0115007_10000960_pt1 | contig 18760 bp, 18 predicted proteins | sample ArcOceMetagenome_2_FD_87166 | JGI IMG/M metagenome (GOLD analysis project Ga0115007, IMG submission 87166) | Marine eukaryotic phytoplankton communities from Arctic Ocean - Arctic Ocean ARC135M Metagenome | ecosystem: Environmental > Aquatic > Marine > Oceanic | place: Arctic Ocean | collected...
ACGGTGTCAGGACGCCGGAAACTAGGGAACCTGTGGTTCTCGTGAACGCTTCAAGCAGGGGTAGCTTGCGAGGTACGTCTTCCGGAAGTTTTCGCGGAGAAAGCGTCGCTGTTCGGACTACCAATTTTAGACGTGAAATATTTTTGAGCACTGCGCCGTGCTACTCGACTCACGTATTCTACCGCTTCCAAGTCCGGTTTCAGAAACCTTCACGGCCCACCGTGACTTGTGCCAAGTTTGCTGTTGGTCTTGCTTTTCTTTTTCGGCCCCCCTACCGGTCGCAAATACGGCGCGGCTGCGAGACGCGCCTCGTCGTCCTTCTCCGCTAATCTTTTAATCGCGTTTTCCACCTTCGTGCGAAACGGCTCCTCACGCTCCAGCGCCTCCTTCACACGCGTCTTGTCATCGTCGAAATCAAGCGCCCAGGATTTCTTTTGGAAATACGTGAGTCTGATGTAGGCCGGTAGCGCTTTCAAGACGTAGTCCACCTCGCCGCCCCCGCCCCCCGACCCGCGTTCCTCTGAATCATCACCCAGCGGTCGCCGAGGCGACGGCGCGGATCTCGCGGAAGGGACACTTTTTTTTCCGCGCTCGGCATTTCTTTCGCCATGAGATTCGCGCCAATCGACCGCCGCCGCCGCCGCCGCCAGCTTCCCGATCCCGGAATCCGCCTCGCACTTCAGGGGGTGGTACAGCTTGTTGTGTTCCAAGTTCCGTCCGAAGGTCAAGCCGCCGCTGGTAAACGTGGCGTGCGATTTCGGTCTCCCGATAAACCGGCCCCAGTGCCCGAGCTGGTACAAACCCACGTTTGCGTTTGGAATCAATCGAAACTCGCACCCGCCGCCGGAATGTTCTGACTGCGTGTCACTGGAACCGTCCCTGGAACTGGTTGTGTTTCCGTTACGGGTGTCACCCCCTTGCATCGGTTCAATCCCACCAAGTAACCCCGCTTTCTTTCTCCGGTGGTGCTCCTCCTCCTCCCATACCCGGCGACAGAAGCTCATGGCGATCGGTTCTTGATGGCCGTTCGCGCCGCCGTCGCGTTTTACCGACGTCTGCGAATGTGTTCCGAAAAGTGTCAGTCCCGAGTGGCACCAAGTAGCCTGTATGGGCAAACAGTGCACTTGTGCCGTGTGTAGTAGTTGCCAGTACGCCAGTAAATGTTACGGAACGCGGTGTACTCGACCAGGGGCGGTAAACAGTGTGTGTCGGATTTGGGAAAGCCCCAAGGCCGTACCATCAGCCGCGTCGCGAAATTCCGACTCAAACCGATCACGGGCCACCACGTTTTGTACACGAACCCGTCGTTACCGACGCACCCGGTGCCGTTGGGGAAACTTGTATTACCGGGCATCACGCACCGCTTCTTCCACAAACTCTCCACCCGCGTCACGTGCGCCACCAGGTCCACGGGCGAAACGTGGGGAGTTTCTGATTGGTTTGCATCAGGCTCCCAATCTTCATTCGCATCACTCGATTCATCAATCGTATGCTTCGACGTATCACTCGATGCATCAATCGCGCGATTCGATCGCCCCGCGTCGTCGTCGAACCCTTTCTTGCCAAACACGCTCGCCGCCCTCAGGCGACTCGCGTTCGTAGAAACCATCCTCAAGTCCAACAGCGCGCGCCAATTCCCCGTGAAAACCGCGTCCTCCTCTATGTACCACGCAAAATCGTACTTGTTGTTGGTGCCGGCTAGCCAGTTCGCGAAGAGGAAGGGTGTGCCGCCGTTGCCGGAGGCGCAGTCGCACCGCAGACGAGAAGGTAAGTGCGGTTTTAGCGCTGGTTGACTTAACAGTGGCACCTCTACAGTTTCGCCGTTCTGTAATTGGATGGCTTTCACCCCACTGGAGTTGCCTCCGTGCAGAATCATGACGTCGTGGTTTGGGAGTGCTTTCACCGACTCGATTAGCCCGCGGACCAGGCCTTGGCGACACGGAGACAAGGCCTTCGCGTCTTTGGACGTGACGAAAACAACCGCGACGGAACCTGCGAGGTTCGGGTCGGCGGATAATTGTGATTCATCCCGGGTCGATCTCGGCGTCGCCGTTTCGGTCACCGACCCTGCGGAATCCGCAACGCCGTTCGTGACCCCTGATGAAACTCCGTTCAAACACGCCAAGCACCACAGGAGGAGTAACCAGTACCAAACAAAAGTCGGGCGCGCCATGCCCCGGGGCCGGCTACGGCGCGCGCGAACCAATGGCGAGGTATCGGAACTCCCGAGGGGACGAAAATAATTTTGTTGTCTTGTGCTCATTTGAAACTTCGAAACGTGATAAATAACGCGACGCACCTGGGCGACATCAATCACTTCGCGCCCCGCGCGTGGTCCCCATGTGGGGCTCGCTTTCCCGGTCCCGGCGCGCCGCGGTCAAGCGCGGTGCGCTGGTGTTTGTGATTCTGGTGGGGATCGTAGGGGCGGTGGACAAGGTACGTTTCGAGGAAGTCCGGTGGTCACGCGCGCGTCTCCATCGGGTGGAATGGAATAAATGAGTACACGCGCACGGTTTTCCACAGCCTCGCCGCACCCACGTCTGCGACTCTGATGACACTCTGCAACTCTGACCCCCCGCAACTCTGACCCTCCCTCCATCTTCCCACTCAACAGTACAACAAAGACGCGACTTCCCTGGGCGAGGTGCTTCCGTGGCACAAGGGCGGGTACATGGACCACACCGTCGATTTGGGGGACGGGGCGGTGGGTGGGGGTGGGACTAATTTCGCGGGTGGGAGAAATCGAAATCGGTGGGACGGTTCCATCGGGGTCGGCGATGGCGATGAAGACCGACGTACAAAAGTTGGTGGTGGGGGGGTTCCGTATGCGCGAACAGTCACGCGGAATTCCACTTCCGGAAATGAGGGGTGGAAAGACGGTAGCAGTACGGACGCGGAGGTGGACAGGCTGGGGAACGAGGACGCGGCGTTCGAGGGACTCGGAGCAGCAGAGACGACGAGAGGGGAGCGATGAGCTGAGACAGACTTGGAACAAAGAATAAACGCGTTTTCTTTTTTGTTGGTGCATTTTTTTCTCCTTGTCACGATGTCATCTGCACCACGCGTCACTCCCGCACCCGCGCGTGGTCACCGCATGGCCGTCGCCGACACTAATTGCGTTCGTTACGTGTCACTCGGCTTCGTCATCGGTACCGTGTTTGGGTTCGTTTTGAACAACAGAGTACGACGCTGGTTGGGGTGAAGCGTGAAGGGCCTGCAGATCTGTAAATCGCGACGTCGCCGAATCCGAGAGAAACCGCGGCGTGCGCATCTATTCTCGATCGACGCGAAACCTTCTCGGGACCAATGCCACCACCCGCCCCTCGCCTTGGAACCGTTCTGACCGCTGCGGACAAAGCAAAGCGCGACGCCCTGTCAAACCTTGTGGACTCGTACGTCGAGCCGTACTTAGCGCGGAACGCAACATGCGCGGACGCGGTGAACAAGTTGTTTCCGGGAACGTTCGATTTACGCGACCGAGGCTGGGTACCGCATTCGGACAAGAACCCGCCGAATTTCCGCAACTTCCGCAAGCGCGGACAAAAGAAAATAAAGTGGGACCACCTCGCGTTTCGGTCGTTCGACTGCGTAGATGGAGGGCTTACCGCGGTCGCGGGGGTTTTCGAAAGGTTCGGGTACACGGAACAAGGCGAGTTGCGCTTCGCCGAAAAGAAAGTCGTCGCGAGATGGTTCGCGCCGCCCGACGAGGTTTGGGCGAAGGACGCACGCGGGGAACCGCTTTTTCCCAGGTACGCGTTTTTCGGCTTGGCCAAATCCAAGGCACACTGTTTTATCTCTAACGCGCCTGTGACTGTTTGTCCATACATCGCCCAACACGGGACTGACACTTTTCTTTTCCAATCAGGCTCTTCGTTTCGCACGTGCTTGTTTCACAGCTTTCAAGTGAAGCGCAAGCCGTGATTAAGAAACGTCAAGCGTATTGCGAACAAAAAGATACGGCGGCGAACTGTTGCAGACCGGACACGTCGCCGAAAAACGAAGACCGCGCACTAAACGCCGCGGAGATCGGCGGGCTGCCGTGGTGGGATTTCGACCAGGTGATTAATCTTCCGTCGTACGAGCAAGCTCGCGAAACGTTCGGGGAAACGCTCGAAATCACGCCCAACGAATACCAAACCCTGCAGAAGGAATCCGAGTACGCGGCGTGGACGTTAGTTCACGGCCACCGGTTAAATCACGTCGCGATTGGGGTGCACGGGCTGTTTGTTGATGCGGACGTCACTCAAACCACCAGAAGGTTTCCAGATTTGGAACACTGCGTTTCTTTTCTGGATCTCCAAATGTCGACCGCCGGCGGCGGGGTGGTAAAAATATCACCCGACGGGCTTTTAAAACAAGCCAGCACGGTCGCGGATTCAAACGAGTTTACGTTTGTGTGTGACTTACCGGGCGTTGATGAAAAACAGAAACGCCAAAGCGTCCCAGGGTGTTACGTGGAGTTCGTGGAGCGGCTTCCCGTTGATGCCCAGAAACGAGCCGACGAAAAAGCGCGCACGCAATTCGTCCCCGAGCGCGAACGCCGCGACGGGTTCGAAACGCAAAACGCGGATGCCATTTTCGAAAGCACCTTCGGAGGGGAACAAGCGAAAAAAGAGAACGAATACGTAGTATCCATACTACCGGTAGTAATGCATGGGTACGAGGGATAGGTGGACCGACGTAAGCGGGAACGACGCGGTGACCGAAATCTTTTCGACTGATGAAAAACCTTCGTACAAACGTTGAGGTAACTAATAACTCCCTTACCCGTGTTGGGCGGTTACCCTTCTGACTACCACCCCCGCACCCTGGTGATCGCCGCTTTGAACGCGTACATCCGGTCATCCGGTGCGCCCTCGTGCCGTCGCGAGGCGGTTTTCCGTTTCCCTTTCTTCGTGACTAAATGGAAGACAAAGGAAATGTTGCGAACGTCGCAAAACGGATCCAACACGAAACCGTCGTGCGCCATCGTCGCCCACTCCGCAACGTACTCAATAGCGGCGACCAGCGCGGCGTCCTCGGCTTTGTGCCCGATGTGCTTTACCCGCTCGTGGTACATCCCGAGCGCGGGGGATTGAAACGCCGCGCCGTAGGTTTCGTTGGTGAACATCTTAACCACGTTTGGGGGAACTGGAGAGCGCCAGTCCACCGAGTGACTCAACTCCTTGCCGTTCACAAACACCACGAAAACAATCTCCACGCGCTCGATCCTTTCGTACCAGTTCGGGGAACACAGGTACACCTCGTTGGAACTGTCGCTTTTTGGGAGATGGTTGGTTTTGCCAGGCACCGGGCTTTTGGGCTGGTGAGCCGCCTTACTTTTACGGTTAGCACTCGCTTCCGCAGGCGCTTTGTTCACTTTACCATCCCGTTTAGCCGTATCACCGGTACCGCCCTTTTTCCCGTGCTTCGAACTGTCATCAACATCGTCGCCGCTCTCATCGTCTCCGCTCTCATCGTCTCCGCTCGCCTCGCCATCCGAATGATGCGCCCCCTTCGCCTCGCCAAACTCGTCCAACAAAATCCGCTGCCCCCACCGCAAAACCTGCGCTCGCGCTGAGATTGTAAAAAAGAAGTGTCAGTCGGGGTATGGGCAATCGCAGAGGGCGGTGTGTGGTGATTGGGAAAGGCCCTTACCGTAAGTCTCCGCGTTCGGCGGGTACGGGAACGTGTTCGCGGGTGGCGGGAGCACCGGGGGGGGGGGCATTAGCAGGCCACAGAACTCGGGCGGCCCCGCGAATTTGGAATCGTCAAACTTTTCGCCCTCGTCGAACCCGTACTCTTTTTGCGACGGCGCGTCGTGTTTTGGGCGCGGCGGTTCGTGTTTAGGTTTTGCAAGTTCAGGGTCTAGGATTTTTTTACCGCCCGGGCCCCCACCATCCGACCCGCTCGTCCCAGCACCGTACTTCGCTTGTGGGTCGTCCTGGAAGGAAAAGGGGGGTGGGTTTTGTGGGCGGGTTTGTGAAGGGACGCTGTTAGAGTTCTGAGAATGCGTTTTTTGGACCTTCTGACTCATCGCAAAGATTTTTCTTTTCAGTCTTGGATTGTTCCAACCGAAGCCGTGCGTCGACGCGGCGGTGCCGAGGGATGTCGGGTGCGACTCCGTACACGTTTCCGCGTATCCGAGTTCGTATCGGTGCCGTGCGTGCGATTCGTACGCATCCCGACAAAGGGCGTGTCGGTTTCGTGACTAAACGCGCATACCACGAGCGTTCGCGTGTCGTTCCAGAGAAAAGAAGCGATCACGAATCGGAACATCGTCGATGCGTTCCCTCGGCGGGGCCCGATGCGTCGCTTGGTGCCACCGTAAACGCGTATCGCATTCGGGGCATTCCCGAGAATCGCGAAAAACACACGTACCGAAACAAGCGCGTCCCCCTTCACTAACCTCGTGAGGCTGAAACACAGCCCCATGGGACACGCGCCCGTGCGCGGCGGAGTGACGGGGCAACAACTTTCACGACAAGCTGACTCACCACCGGAAGTTTTCTACATCGCACACGCGGGTCCTTTCATCGGTTTTTGGGCTTCAGGGCGATTGCTTCTATGGTTTCCCGCTCATCACCTCTCAGATCACACGGCGCCCACCATCACCGGGCCGGTGTGCCACAATCGAAATGCCGATCCCCAGCCCCACCCCCCCGGGGGGTTTGGAACTCGTCAAGAAAGCGGTTGGTGGGTTACGCGAGTTGGTGGCCGGGGAGTCACTGATGACGCCGGCGAAGGGAGAGGCGCCAAGTTTGACGCAAAAACACCAGACCGCCGCGTCCCTTCTGTTTCTGGAGGTGAAGCGAGGGAACCGGCAAACCCTGGAGACGGTGGAGCAGGTTCGCAACAGCACCGAACTAGGCAAGGGACAGCTGGACAAAGCGAGGCTGCGGCTCACGAACGTGCTTTACGAAAAGAGTCACGTGCAGAAGGAGATCCGGCTTAGCAAGGATTTTCAGTCCGAGTACCCGGATGCGGAAGTCGGCTTGTGCGACGTCAACACTTTCATGAAAGAAAAGAAGGCGGTGGAACCTTCTTCTTCTGTTGATCTGGACAAACTAGACAAGCACGCCTTGGAGCTGATACGCCTGTCGCACGAGCTCACCGGGCGCAAAGCTTTGGTGGCGAAAAAACAAGAGCTGGAAACGCGGTTGATATTGTTAAAAAAATCGGTGCGCGCGAAGCGCGAATTCCTGGACTCGCTGCGAGGGCACTTACAAAAAGTACACACCGCCCTAATGCCGCTAGCGCGGAAACTGCTTACCATGGAGAGTGATACCATCAACGTGGAGCGACGGCGTGACATGGCAAAGAACCTTCCGGTGTGCATGTACGTCTTGTTCGCAACGCTGTGCGCCGCGGCGGATTCGGAATCGTTTGAAAACGATTCCATCTCCGTCGCCGTGGTCGGGTCCGCGGCGAACGCGGAGGCGATGGAGCGGCTGGCGGCTTTGCGAGACGAGGTCAAGGATACTACTGGTGGAGGTGAGGAACTACACGGCGACGATGCGCAAGTGCCGAGACTAAATGCGTATAGGTCGGAAACGGATGATGACGAAAACGGCGACAACGAACATCGATCGTCGAAACAAACGAGAAGCAGCGGGAAACGGAACCGAACCGAAACCGACCCCGATCCCGACCCCGACACCGTGACGTACCACCCGTTGAATGTAACCTTGACCGTGAGTAACGATGTCGTGGTTACGTTCCGGTACGTTCCAACGCTAAGGGTGATAACCGCGGAGGTTGGCGCGGTTGCTTCGGGGTCGTCCACGAAAAGCGCTTCCACACGCGATATCGACTTGAACAGGGCGTTGATCGATTTGTTCCCCGGAGACGACGGGTGCGTCAACCCGAACCCGTCCGCTGAAACGAGCAGCAACGGGTGGGACGTAACCTCAACACTGGACCGGCCGTTCCGGTGGTGTCAGCACTTGGGTGGGTTGGACTTTCTACCGGCGCAACCGCCGTTTCAACGCGAGATTGTCACGAGCGCGAATTCGGAGTTCGGCGAATCCCTCGATTGCGTGGAGCGCAACCTAAACGCGCACGCTTCACAGAAACGAGGGAAAAACGTACTCATCGCGATCCGGGACCGGCTTCGCGTGCTTCACGACATGGATAATCAACTCGCGAAGTTGACGCACTGCAAAAACGACGTCGGGACGGAGTTCGCGGATTTGTTGTCGTCGTTGCGCAAACAGTCTCCAACTTCGTTTGTCTCGACGATGAAGTCTTTCGCCGAGATTCACGGAGATGACGCCGACGGTTCGGCCGAAACTTCAACCAAAAACCACCAAAGCGGGTCCGTCCTTTTCCGCAGGTTACAAAACACAGGCTCGCGTTCGAGCCTTCGGCGACGAGGCGCGAGGCGTTTCGTGGTGGAGGTGATCTGCGGTGTCGCGGCCGGCGCTTCCACGACGACGCAACAAAAAAAACAAGTACTCGTCACCGCGACGCTCGAGGTTCCCGTTTCGTTTCCCACGAAGCGAATTTGTTTCGCGCTGGCCGTGTCAGGCACAGTGAGTAATGCGGAGCCACCGTACTCGCAGGCGGACGCCTCTGGGGTTTCTTCTGTGCAACTTGAAGGAGATGACTCGCGCGACGCGTGCAACGACTTACGCGTGATGGAAACGGAGGTGAATGCGCTCGGATCGGAGCGCGACGAAGACAGTTCCGGTGCGGACGCGGAGGGAACACCTCTTCTTTTGTCGATTCAAAACCTGCTTCGCGTTTGCGACACCTACGCCGCGACCGCGTGTTGGGGGGGTAGGGATACGGGTGGAACTGGGAAAGACACGCGGCGGGGGCGGGAACGAAGGAAAAATTAAGAGGTATTACTTTACAAGTTTTTTGCTACTCCAGTATTTTCCGTATCACGTCGCGGCGCGTCTGTCTGTTTCCCCCCCATGTTTGGTCCACTGTGGCGATTTCAGAAGGTCTCCTAAAGCACCACGCACGCCAGCGGTGGTTTCTCGTGCGCGCCCGAAATCGGCGGTGTCGAAGAACCCGGGTTTTTCGTGCGACATCGCGGACGACGCTAACCGATTGTCCAGGGCATCGATGTGATTTAACAAGTGGTCAACTTTGTCGTGAAATCGAGCATCGCGCCGACTCATGTCCGCCAAAACGTCCCACTCCCCACGCGTGCCGTCCCCAACGTCCCCACTGTTCTCAAAACCGTCCCCACCCCGGGTCGTTTCACCGTCCCCACCAACAGACGTCTCCCCGCCGTCCCGCAGCACGGTCCCCGAATCCCCACGCGTAAAATCGTGGAGCGCTCGATTGGTCTGGACCTCGTCTTGAGTTATTACTCCTCGATGTGATGCCTCAGAACCTCCCGCCTGAGTTGGACTTCCACGCGCGCTTGCTGGGATTGTCGCGCTGAGCGACGCGAACGGCGCGGCGTCGCGCGTGGCCATCGCCGAGGGGACGGCTGTCTTGTGCGGTCGTGTGCGGTGCCGCAAAGGCGCGCGAAAATTCGTCTTCTGAAGATTATAAACAATTGCAAACTCGTCTTCAGATGCACACTTCGTGCGCCCGCGTTGTCCTGTCGTGCTCCTTCCGACTCCACCGAGGAGGCTTCCGACACAGCCGTGGTGAGTCGTAGCGTCGATGCGATAGCCGCACGCGGCCGCTTTTCGAATCTCCGCGATACCGTGGGACACGAGACGCGATGGGAGCGAAACGGTGCTCGCACGGGAAGGAAAAGAGGAGTTGCGTGGAGTGTAGCCCCTGCCCGCACGGCAAGGTGAAACGCCATTGTGTGGAGTTCGTCGGGTGCCCCGTTCGAACTCGTGGTGGGGCATGGCTGGGTCTGAATTTCTTCAAATGGCCTGGTCGTGCACCCGGGCCAAATAGTTTCTTGTGTTTTTTTCCGTATTCTTGATATGCGATGAGAGAATAAAAAAATTTGTTCACGATTTCTTTAGAGGATTCTAAAAATTTAATTTCTTCTTCTCCTGGCAAAATTGTCAGGTTCCATCTCCGTCGCCATCGATAAGGAAACAGGTTCCGGATGCGTTTATCGACACGTCCGAGTTTGAAGTTTTCAGATTGGAGAATTTGGGTGACCGGAGTTTCCCTGTCAAACCGCGATTTCGAAAGGGGATGTTTCACCGAACAGGTTGAGAGGTGCAAATTTCACAACGATTTTTTAGTTGCAAATTTCATCGATTTCAATGCGACACACACGCCGCATCACGACGCGGCGCGCGTTTCGGCGCGCAGCTTGGTTTTGATCCGTTCCGTTTCCTCACCAATGTCAACGCACGCGCGTTCTGCCAAGTCCTTCACCTCGGCGATCATGGTTTCCACGGTGTTTAGCAAGAACTTCTCAACGGTCACGGATTCGTGTTCGGGTTTTTTTTCGGTTTCGAGCGCCTGCTGCTTTTTTTTTTCTTTTTCCAGAGCCTCCTCCTCTTTCGCCTTCGCCGCCGCCTTCGCCTTCTCCACCGATTCCTTTTTAGCCTCTGCCGCTTCCAGTTTCTTAGCCTTCTCCGCCTCCCGTTTCGCCGCTGCGGCGGCTCGCGCCGCGGCGCCTCTCGGCTGTTTCGGCGCCGGCTGTTCCTTTTTCTCCACAACCGCGCCCGCTTCGACGATGGTCACTTTCACGGTCGTGTCCGTCCCGACCACAATCAAGTCGCCATTTTTCAAAACCACCGCCTCGTCTGTTTCGCACTCCTCATCGTTCACAAGCGTGCCGTTGCTCGACCCCAAATCCGTGACTGTATACTCACTTCCCGTCCATTTTATGATCGCGTGCACCTGGGAAACCGCCGGGTCTTTCAGGTACACGGCGCTGGAGCGGGTGCGGCCGATTTGGAGGGCATCCGCCTGTTTTATTTTTTTATTTTTTTGGAGTCGTCAGCCGTGTATGCGCAAACAGTGTTGGGATTTGGGAAATGCAGGTTTTGGAGAGGGGAACGGCGGGCAGATGTGATGCGTGCTGAAAACGACGACACCCCCACGTGATTGACTCTCGTGTTGGACCGTGTGTCTCTTGACTCTTCGCCCCCCAACATCGCGTCACATGTCGTACCTGTTTGTCGAAGCTCTGTCCTTTGGTGGGGCCGTCGATGACTGTTATGGTCAACAAATGGCGCCCAACACAACGCTCGTTGCGCTTGCGAGAGTTTTCTTTCCCAACCGGCATAGTGGCGCGAAGTGCAAAAGCCACGACGGGTCCGGGTCCTCCCGATTGGCGCGTGCGGTGGGACACCGGCGCAGGTGCGAAGTCACCGGGTCACACGAAGCCCCCTGCGGACGCACTCGAAAGCTTCTGTCCGTGGACGCGAGATCGGGTTGCCGCGAATCAGTGCGGTGCGCGAGCGCGAGTGACGCGCGTGTCGCGAAAAAACGCCAAGATTGAGTCTCGGGACGAACGAACCAAAAACAAAAAAATCATTCGGCGCATTTTCTCTGAATTGCAGGGTTGTGATCGGCCGCACAGAATCCGCCGCGCGTTCCGTAACCATCGCGTCGCCATGGCGGTCACCGCGGAGGAGGTGGTTTCTCTTTTCGAGAAGGCCAAGGTTGCGGCCGAGGGGGTGGACGGGAACACCGCGTCCGAAGACAAGGCGGTTGACGTGCTTAATGTGATGGCCAAGATGGAAATTCCACTCAAGCTGTTCATCACCGGCGACCTCGGGGAGGTGCCGAAGCAGCTCAAGCGACTGGCCAAGAAAGCCACGAACGCCAACGTGCAAAGCGCCGCGGGCAAGGTCATCGAGGCGTGGAAGGTGATCATGACCGGAGGTACCGCGGCTGGGGCGAAGAAGGGGGGTATGAGTAAACAGTCAGGTGGAACTGGCGCGGATGAGAAAAAGGACGATGACGCAAAGGAAGATGCTAAAGATGATACAGACGATAAAGATGACAAAGACTTCGACGAAGACGCCGACAAAACCCTGTCTCAACTTTTAGGGCCCTCTTTAGGAGACCCGCTCCGGGATCGAACCCGGGTGCTCATCGCGGAGTCGTTGGCGCTTTGCGTTGGTTTAGAGGGGGTGTACGCCAGTCTGAAGGATTGCGCGCAAACTGGTTGTGCCGTGGAACGCGCCATGTCCAACAAGTGGACGGATTGCGGCAAGGAGTACAAAGCCAAGTTCCGGTAAGCGCCTTTCCCTGCCTCCGAATCCCGGCCTCCCTGTTTGCCCATACTCGTCCTGACGAAGGGACGTCTTACCTCTGACTGTTTACGTAATACACGTTACGAGAGACTGACACTTTCGGCTTTTACAATCAGGCAACTCTCGTTCAACCTGAGGGACCCGAAGAACCCCGATCTGCGCCGGTGCGTCGCGGACGGAGTGATCGACCCCACCGCGTTGTTAGGCATGTCCCCGGAAGAGTTAGGCTCGGTGGAGCGCAGGGAGAACAACCAAGCAATCAGGTGCGTGTGTTGGGGCTGGTGGACAAATCCAAACATGCGGATGTTTTTTACCGCCGCGTGTGGCGCACGTAACATTTACCAGTACTGGCACACGTTACGGCAAGTGTGGTTACGCAAGGGAGTACCACTACGATACGTGCGCACTAGCACAAGACTGCTGGGGCCCGAGTACGCCCGAATGTTTACGTAATACCGGTTACGAAACACTCGAGACTGACCTTTTTCGTCTTTCCCAAAAACAGAGAGCACGCGACGAACGAAGCGGTGCGCGGGCAGAAAAAAGAAGCCTCCACCGACGCGTTTAAGTGCGGGAAGTGCAAACAACGCAAGGTAAGGTTTTGCGCACTAATTGCGCATACCGGGGGTACAAGGCAGGCTGAAGTATTTCCACCCACCACACACCGCCTCCCTGGATTGCTCATACACCGCACTGACACTTTGTTTTACCCGTCTCCCAGTGTACGTACTACCAGCTGCAAACGCGAAGTGCGGACGAACCGATGACCACGTTCGTGACCTGCGTCAACTGCGACAACCGGTGGAAGTTTTGTTAATTTTGTTTCAAGGGATGGATGTTGCGGCGTGATTATACCTTCTTACGAGTCTGCGAAGGTAGTCTACATACTAATACAAGAGCCCGCGCGTTGGCAAAACGGGAAAGGCGATACTCGAAATAGAGTTCTCCGTGTAACGCCCATTGAACATACCAACTCAACTCATCCATACCCTCGATGGAAACATATTATACGCATCCATAATACGAATACCTAATACCTCTCCCCGACCACCAACTTCATCTACTTGTCAGGTAGTGACTCGCTTAGTTCCGGGGGTTTCGTTCTGCAGCGCGATTTCCAAAATGTCGTGTATCCGCCCCACCATCTCGCGCGGGTCGTCCAACGCTCCCGCCGCGACTCGCGCGTTGTCAAACACCTGCTCCGCCACGAGCTTCGCGACTCGCATTTTCTTCGCATCGCCGCTTTTTCGTAAAGCCTCGATGCCCTTGACGATGGCGTGCTTCGGGTTCAACTCGAGCGCGGACGCGTTTTGCAGTTCGTTGAGCTTGGCGCTGGTGTTTTCATCCGCCATCATCGTGAGCATGGCCCGGTACCGTCGCATGGCTTCGGGTTCGTGTCCGGTTAAAAGTGCGGGCGTCGCGGTGAGTTTGCTACTCGTGCTCACCCCGGTCACCTTACCCGCAAGCGCCTCGGTGGCGAACCAGTCGCACAGGGTTTGCATGACAGGCGCGGACAGCGCGGTGCCGTCCTTAGCACCGATGGAGGATGCATCCTTCTCCTCCTCCTTCGAATCATCACCCAACTCGTCAAACTCCGCGGCTTCCGCGGAGCACAACTGTTTGCCCCTGTGCGAACGCACGTGCTGCATCACGAACTCGTCCACGTGCGCGTAGAGAAACAAAACTTGCGATGAGTAACCGAAAGTGTCAGTCTTGAGTCGGCGAGTGTGGGTGTACAGTATTGGGCGATTTATGTAGTGGGCAAACAGTCCTATACTCTGGACAATCGACAAACAGTGCACTTGTGACGTATGTAACAGTTGCCAGTACGCCAGTAAGTGTTACCAGAAGTGCACTCAAACAGTCAAACAGGGTCCGTAAACAGTGTGCCTGGATTTGGGAAAGGCCCAACACGTACCTTCGAAACCCCTGGCGTGCATGGCTTCCAAGTAAGGCGACCGCTCCGCTTGCTTCCGCCCGCCCGTGGCGACGAGGTAGTAAATCTCACTCTGGTGGGCGGGCATGCGTGCGACGTACTCGTCCAGAGACGTGACCGAGGCTGTTTGTTTCTTGGTTTCATCCTTGGTATTGTTACCAGCGTTATCCTTGTCCTTGCTTACCTTGTCATCCTTGTTTGACACGACGTTAGTGCTTTCGAACCGCAACAGCGGCACTAACAAATCCTTGTAAAGATAACTCTCGTCGCCGCAAACGCCTTCTTTCAGAAACACACCAAGTTTCGCGTACCAGGCGTTGTATTTCTCCGGTTCCTTCTTCGCTTTTTCGGTTAACCACTTTATGACGCGTTTCGAGATGATCTCCCCGAGCTTTTTAACTAGCGCACTGTCTTGTAACGTTTCCCGGGAAATGTTAAGCGGCACGTCTTCGCAATCGATCACACCTCGTACGAATCTCAAGAAGGAAGGTAGGACGTTCCTTGCGTTCTGTTGAATCAGGACTCGTCGCGAGTATAAAGAGACGCCGCTCTCGTTGTTGTTTCCACTTTGCGAACCTCCGAACCCGCGCTCGGGGTTATCGGTAGGCGCGAACAAAAGCGCCCGGACGGTCAACGGCGCGTCCGCGGAGAAATGCAGGCGAAACGCGAAGTTGTCCGTGACCGAGGCGTTAGTCCCAATAAAGCGGTAAAACGCTGTAGCGTCTTCATCTGTGACTTCGTTTTCTTTCCGTCGCCAAAGCGCCTCAATCGCGTTTGTTTTTTTGTCGTTGAGCATGACAGGAAACGAGACGAACGCGCTGTACTTCTTCAACACGCTCTCCACCGCCCAGCTCGACACCGCGAGCTGCTTGTCACTTTCTTTTATTTGTAAAGTAATTTTGGTGCCCCTGGTTGGTGATTCGTTTTCACCGTCGCCAATCGCGCATTGCGATATCGTGTACTTCCCGTCACCGGTGCTGCTCCATTTGTGGCCAACGCCGTCGCCGATTGACGAGTAGACGTCGACTTTTGAGTTTTGCCAGAAAAGTGTCAATATTGTATGGTCAAACAGTGTGTGGCGGATTTGGGAAACGCAAGACGTACCTTTTTCGGCGACCATAAACGCGGAGTAGAACCCGACTCCAAATTTACCGATGATGTTCTTGGTCGACTCAGCAACCGACCCTGCCGAATCACCCCCACCCCCTGACAACGTCTCCACGAACTCCTTGCTGCCGCTCCTGGCGATGACACCAAGGTTGTTTTGAAGGTCTGATTTTGTCATTCCCAAACCGGTGTCTACAATCGTAAACGTTCCGTCCGCCTCGTTGGTTTTGATATCCACCGTTAACAATCCCGGGTCTTCCCCGTTCGCCAGGTAAAAGTGCCGGCACTTCTCAAGCGCGTCACTGGCGTTGGAAACGAGCTCCCTGACGAAAACCTCTTTGTCCGTGTACAGCGAGTTCGTGACTATATCAAGAAGACGCTTGGTTTCGGCCTGGAAGGCGTGCGTGGTGGTGGCGCCGCCTGAATCGGAATCGGAGGGTGTTGTTTTGGGAGTAGGTTTCTTTTTTTTTGACGGAACATCGTCATCGGACCCGGTCTTCCCAACCAACGTGGAACAACTCCCCACCAGCCCGCGTTGGGATATACGGGTATATACCACAGGGGCGCGGAGCCCTTTGACCGTGTCCTGACCGGGTTTCACCAAAGGGATCGGCGCCCCGAACGCCGATCGATGATGCATCCGTCGCCGATCACAGGTGCGGTCGTTCAACGAACCACCACACGAAGGCCCGGCCCCGGCTCGTGACCCTGAACCGCACGGCCCTGAACTCCACAGCGGGCGAAACGCCTTGCGTGCCGATCGCGCGATCCACATCACTTCTGGTCCCGTGATGCGTTGAAAACCGAGGGGAAACACACGAGCCTGCGCCGGGAAGTGACGACCGAAAACACAGGAAGGTTGCCGAAGTATTTCTTTTTTGGCAGTGTTGTGTGCTTTTGCGAATGTCAGGATGCACATCGAGTACATTCTCTTCACACTCTCAGCGCATCTCACAACGGCTATATAGATACATTCAGAATACCCGGGTCCGACTCCTTCGCGTCAAATTCGTTCCGCACGTATCGACCAACCCCCGCCACTTTGAACGTGGTTTCGAGAAGTCGGCGTCATTCGCGGACGTCGCCGCGCCTTTCCTTTATTTTTGTTTTCGCAAAACACTTTCGTAATCTTTTTCAGTCGCCGGCGCAGCGCGCTTTCTGTTTTTGTGCTTTTAGGGTTTAGGGTTCAGGGTACCCCTAAACCCTAACACGCCCCCCCCCCCTATTCCCCCGCGAACGGGTTCTTGCCGTCTTTGACCATCTTCCGTTCCAGGGCTTCAAGAACGCGTTCCGGTCGCGGAATCTTGCCATCGCGCAGTTTCGAAAACAACTCCGTGCCATCTTCATGAGTAACTTCAAACGACCCTTCCCGAGGTGGTTCGTCCGTTTGTTCTTTTTCGCTCACCATCACCGTGGGAAACGCGTCTTCCAGGACATCCGCGAGCTGAACGAACACATCCACGTAGTTCTTGTCGAACTCCACGAACACCTCGGTGGGGGGGGGGGCGCCGAGGGAGGAGCGTCACGCGAATCCGCGGCTGGGCAATCGTGTGACGTCAAATCTTCCCAAGTTTCGAACACCTAAACCCGGAGTCGACGAGGTGACGCGCTGCGGTGTACCGAGCCCCCCTACGCCGCGGTTCACAACACAGGTGGTGAGTTTCCGGGAGTGGGCGGACAAACCGAAGGAAAAGACACCGCGCGCCGCCGCGAAGGACGCGGCCAGGACCCGCCGCGTCGGGTGCATGGCGAATTCGCGTCCGCGATGGTAGAGGTTGCCGACTCGACTCGATTTTTTTTTTGAGAGAGAATCGTGAATCGCCGAAGTCGGCACCAGCGATCGGCGTCGGTCGATGTGTTTTGACCGAATCGTGGCACACCGCATCGCGCGGAGTGGTCTTTACGACTCTTTCGGGTCCGCGTCGGACACTACGCGCATGTCCCACATCGTGACCCGAGTTTCGGGACCTGTCTGCGCGGCGGTGACAGCGGCGGCGGCGTCGGCGCAACACACTCGACGTGTGCTGTTTCAACGTTGGGTCCGGCCAGTCTCTTTTCGGGGGGGCGCTTCGTCGTCGTCAGGATTCTTCGGCGATCGACCATTCACAACCACTTCACGACGACCGATCGCGAGCTCGAGTTACGTACACCACAACGACGACGGAAATCCCGCGTCTGACACCTGCGCGCGCGCCAAGCCCGGCGACCACGGGTTGCCGATCGTGTACCACCCCGCGTACAGCAAGCCCACGTTACCTTCGTCCCACCGGTTCCCCATGAAGGTGTTTTCGGGAATATACAAAAAACTGCTAAAAGACGGCGTCGCGGTACCGGGACAGAACCTGTTTCAACCGGCGCGTATGCCTTCCGTGGAGGAGCTAGTCGCGGCGCATGATGAGGTTTATATAGACAAGTTCCGTTTAGGCGCGCTTGGGGATAAGGAAATGCGAAAAATAGGTCTTCCGTGGAGCCCCGAGTTGGTGGAAAGAACGTTCGCGGAAGTCGCCGGTACCATACTGACCGCGGATTTAGCCCTAACATGCGGCCTAGCGGTGAACACCGCGGGGGGCACACACCACGCGCATTACGATTTCGGGAGCGGGTACTGTATCGTGAACGACCTCGCGGTGACTGCGTTGCGAGTGCTAAACAACAAGCAAGGTACGTGTCGCGCGTTTTCCAAACTCGCCCCGCGCTGTTTCAAGCCCTGGTCGAGAACACCACGTTCCGTAACGTTTACTGCCGTACTAGCAACTACTACACACGGCACATACGCACTGTTTGCCATACAGGCTACTTGGTGCCACTCGGGACTGACACTTTTCTAAAAAACAATCAAAGTCGACCGGGTTTTGATTCTGGACCTGGACGTGCACCAAGGCGACGGCACCGCGCGAATTCTCAAAGATGACAAACGAGTCTTCACGTTGTCCGTGCATTGTTCCGAAAACTTCCCGGCGGTTAAAGCGACAAGCAATTTAGACATAGCCCTACCCAAAGGCATCGGTGACGATGTTTACATAAAAACAGTCGAGGCCGCGTTACGGGAAACGATCGAAGATTTTAAACCGCAGCTCGTGTTGTACGACGCCGGCGTGGACGTGCACGAAAACGACGCGCTCGGCGGGTTCGCGATCACGGACGAAGGCTTGATCCGGCGAGAAGCTTTGGTGTTGGATACCCTGGTGGGAAAAGGCATCCCCGTCGCCGCGTTCGTGGGGGGGGGGTACGACACAGACATGACTTCGCTGGTGCGAAGACACTGCATCCTGCACCACGTGGCGCGGGAAATATTCGAAAGTAACAAAATGTGAGTTAAGCACCTTCGTGTCTCGGTATCCTCGTGCCTTTTGTTAAAAGCACTTCATAAATACTACACCCCGTCCGCAATACTCACTAAACTCTAATAAACCAAACACCCCACTACCCTACGACCCCAAACTATCACCTTATGCTTTCCATGGCGCGTTTGATTTTGGCCATCGCGGCCGGTCGCCCTTGGGGGCAGAGTTTTTCGGCGAGGCGCAGGCTCGTCATCGCCCCGTTGACATCAACGGGCGTTTTCTGCAAACAAGCCAGTCCGTTTCGGTACGCC
>Ga0115007_10000961_pt1 | contig 18756 bp, 14 predicted proteins | sample ArcOceMetagenome_2_FD_87166 | JGI IMG/M metagenome (GOLD analysis project Ga0115007, IMG submission 87166) | Marine eukaryotic phytoplankton communities from Arctic Ocean - Arctic Ocean ARC135M Metagenome | ecosystem: Environmental > Aquatic > Marine > Oceanic | place: Arctic Ocean | collected...
CAAAGAAAAGAACAAAGAAAAAACAATCAAAAACACGCAAGTGAGTTTACTTTAATTCATCACATAACTTACAATACTCTATATGTTGAATATCATCTAAACCGGATGAAACAAAATCCTCAACATAATCATGTTTACAATTTTCCTTTAAAAATTTCTTAATAGTTTTCAATTTCTCTTTTTTTATATCTAACTTTACAGATATATATTGAATTTCATTAATTAATTCTTCTTTTTGTTCAATTAGTAAAAAAATAGATTGTTCAAATTTATATTTACTATCCATATTCATATTTTATTATTATTTAATAAATATGATTATATTTAAATCATTTATGTATACATTCCATACGGAACACTTACCTTATTTTTCTTAATTAATTTACTAACAATATCTGGTGTTACCGTATATGGAAATTTAACCTTTAAAGAAGTATCAAAGTTGAATAAATTTGTATCTGTTTTCATCAAACGAAACAAATTCAATTTAGTATGAATTGTTTCAAGACAGCGTTTCAAATTTCTTACACCCTTTTCACCATCAGTTAAATTAGTATTAATATAATTAATAGTTTCATCAGGAATAATAATATCATCTTTATTAAAATTTACAGTTTTACGTATATTTGGAAGAAGATAATCATTTGTAATCTTTATTTTATCTTCATTGTTATATCCCTTTGTTTCGATACGATACATACGGTCTTTCAAAATTGTATTTACCTTTTCTTCTTCATTATAACTGAAGATAAATAGTGCTTGACTCAAATTAAAATCAATATTTGAAAAATACTTATCATGATATTGGGAGTTCTGTGTAGTATCCGTAAGATGCGTAAGAATTCCAATTATTTCTTCGCCCTTTGGTGTATCACTTACTTTATCCAATTCATCAAAGTAAAATACTGGATTCATTGATTTACAATTAATCAAAATATCAACAATCTTACCCCACATACTACCTTCATATGTGTAAGAATGTCCTTCCAAATAACTACTATCAGTAGCACCACCAAGAGGAATAAATGCAAATGGACGATTTAGAATTTTACTAATACCATCTTTGATTAGAGTAGTCTTACCAGTTCCCATAGGTCCCTTAATAGCAATTGCATTACCAACAGAACCGGGACTAGAAATCCATTGACCTACCATTTGTATGATTTGAAGTTTAGCATCATTCAATCCATAAACAACATCATTTAATGTATTTTTAGATTCCTCCATAAATTTATGGATTTCTTCAATAGAATTTTCTTGCATTGAAACAGGAATCTTAGAATGTGTATTAAAAGGAATTTTCATAAAAGCATCAACCCATTGTTTTACTTTATAATATTCACCATTTCCTGGTTCCATATATTTTAACATATTGATTTTTTTCAAAGCATAATTCTTATATTGATTAGGAATATTTGACTCAATTAATTGAATTCTATATGGCTTATCAAGTTTAGTATATTGATTAATTTCTTCAACTTGTGACAATATTTTCTTTTGTGTTTCCACATCCATTTTTTGAAAATATTTAAAATCATTCATAATATCTTTATCATTCAATAACCCTTTGAAAGTTTTCATATTTTTTTCCTTTATTTTCTTTTTTTCCTTTTTTTCTTTCTTTTCAATTAATTTTTGTTCTTTAATAGCTATCTTTTCTAAATTTTGAAGAACTTTTGTACGCCCTTTTTCATTTTTACCAGGAACATATTTTTTCAAGTCATTGAAGATTGTTTTATATTCATCACTAACTTCTCCATCAACTTCACTTTCACATTCTTCACTTTCTTCACTACTAGTTTCATAATCTTCTTCACTTTCATATTCTTCTTCACCTTCAAAATTACCACCAATAGTAAAAACCAAATTCATTTTCATTCCATCTTTTAAAAATTCCACCAATTCACCTTCACTCATATCTTCAATATCAATTTCTTCCTCTTCCGGGTCATACTCTTCATCGCTTTCTTCACTACTACTTTCACTTTCACTTTCAATAATTTTATTCATATTCTTTCCTTTTTTACTTTTAGAACGTGTAACAATTTCATTATTTTGTTCCTCCTGACTTTCATCACTTTCTTCTTTTTTCTTACGCTTAGCACATGATTTTGTTTTTGTAACACTTTTACTACTTTTCTTATTATTTTTTTTTATATCATTCTTTTCCTTTTCACGTTCTTTGTCAATTATTTTGTCTATTTTATTCATTTCTTTAAACTTATTATCAAAATTTTTCATATTAGGAAACATTTTCTTTAAATATTTCTTAAATTCCTTATCATCCATTTCTACTTCGTATTCACTGTCTGTTTCAACGTCAATTATTATATTTTCTTCTTCACTACTACTGCTTGATGATGTGGTTTCTTCAAGTTTATTTTTTTTAATGACTTTAGGAGTTTTGTCCAACGGCATATTTATACATATTAATTATTATATTTGTTCATATCAATTTTTTATTAGATTATTAATTATATTTAAACTAAATAAGTATTGAAATATATATCGTTTTATAATGTAAAATTATTTATTTAAAATTAAATGGGTAGTAACATTTTCAAAACTCTAAACTTCATAATAAACTTATTTTAAAAAATTGAATTAAACTTTATATATAATATTTAATTATATTAAAGATGCCGTCAAATACTACAGGAATTAAAACGAAAAAGGAACCATCAAAGATTATTGGTATACAATTTAGTATATTGTCTCCAGAAGAAATTATAAATTCATCAGTTACTGAAATTACGTCACGCGACACATATGTTAATAATAAACCAGTAATTGGTGGTCTTTTTGACCCTCGTATGGGAGTATTGGAACCTGGTTTCGTATGCCCTACCGATGGTCTTGATTATATGCAAACACCAGGATATTTTGGACATATTAACTTGGCAAGATGTGGATATTATATTCAATATTTGACAACCGTACTTAAAATCCTAAGAATTATTTGTTTTAAATGTAGTAAGTTGCTAATTAGCAAAGAAAAATTCGCAAAAATTATTGAACTTCCTGCAAAAAAACGATTTGACAAAGTATTTTCAATCGCAAGTAAAATAGACCGTTGTGGTGAAGAAAACGAAGATGGTTGTGGATGTTTGCAACCCAAAAAAATCAAAAAGGAAGGACTTGCTACAATTGTTGCTGAATGGATTAATAGTGATAATGAACCTATTGTAATGAATTTAAAATGCGAAGAAGTTCTTAAAATTTTTAAACGCATTTCTGACGATGATATTACATTTATGGGATTTTCACCTTTATGGTCTCGACCAGCATGGATGATTTGTCAAGTTTTAGCTGTTCCTCCACCTGCTGTTCGTCCATCCATTAAACATGACGCACAACAAAGAAGTGAAGATGATATTTCACACATTATTATCAATATTATTAAAGCAAATAAAACTCTTCAAGAAAAGATTGAACAAAATGCTCCAGGAAATATTATTGATGACTGGACAACAATGCTCCAATATTATATTGCTACAATGATTAATAATAAAATTCCAGGAGTTTCAAATGTAACTCAACGCACAGGACGTGCTCTTAAATCAATTGTTGAACGGTTGAATGGTAAAGGTGGTCGTGTAAGAGGAAATCTCATGGGAAAAAGAGTTGACTTTTCAGCACGCAGTGTTATTACACCAGATGCTAATTTGAATATTAATCAGCTTGGTGTTCCCAAAGCAGTCGCAACCCATATTACATTCCCTGAAGTTGTAAATAACAGAAACAAGAATTATCTTTTGAAATTGATTCAAAATGGTCCAGATGTACATCCTGGTGCTAAAATTTTGGAAAGAAAAAATGGTGATAACATTTCTCTTCGCTATATCGACCGTGATTCTATTGTATTAGAAAATGGTGATATTGTTCATCGTCACATGATGGACGGAGACCCAGTATTGTTTAATCGTCAACCAACACTTCACAGAATGAGTATGATGTGTCATATTGCTAAAATTATGAAAGAAGGTAGCACATTCCGTATGAATGTTGCTGATACAAAACCATATAATGCTGATTTTGATGGTGATGAAATGAATATGCATAACCCACAAGAAGAAGAAGCTGTAGCAGAACTTCTTAACTTGGCTGCTGTTCCTAGACAAATAATCAGTCCAGCAAATAATAAATCTATTGTTGGTATTTTCCAAGATTCTCTTCTTGGTAGTTATCGTTTTACACGCAATAATATTAACTTTACCACAAGACAAGCAATGAACTTGCTTATGGCATTTAACAAAGTAGATACTTCTATATTTAAAGACCCAAATAAAGTTGTTTCCAATTTCAATATTATTAGTCAAATTTTGCCACCGCTTTCTTGTAAATTCCCTAATAAAAATTTCGATGAAGACAATGATAACAAAAAAGAATATAATAATATTATTGAGGTTGTTAATGGTGAATACAAACGAGGTCAACTTGATGTAGCCGCATTTGGTTCTATGTCTAAGGGGTTTATCCAAAGCATTTTCAATGATTTCGGATTTAAAGCTTCTGCTGACTTTATTGATAATATTCAAAATATTGTTACTGAATACATGAAAATCAGTTCATATAGTGTTGGTATTAGTGACTTGATTGCTAATAAAGAAACAAACGACAAAATTATTAATGAAATTACTAAAAAGAAACGCAAAGTAAAAGATATTATTGACCAAACACATATTGGTATTTTTGAAAATAATACAGGAAAATCTAATAAAGAAGAATTTGAAACACAAGTCAACGCTATTTTGAACGATGCTCAGTCAGAAGCAGGTAAAATCGGTACAAAGAGTCTTGATGAAAATAACCGTTTTGTTATTATGGTAAAAGCTGGTTCTAAGGGTAAACAATTGAATATTGCTCAAATGATTAGTTGTCTTGGACAACAAAATGTTGATGGTAAACGTATTCCTTATGGTTATGATGACCGGACACTTCCACATTACAATAAATTTAATGATTCTCCACAAGCTCGTGGTTTTGTTGAAAGTTCCTTTATTCAAGGTCTTACACCAGAAGAAATGTTCTTCCACGCTATGGGTGGTCGCACTGGTCTTATTGATACAGCTGTAAAAACATCTACTACTGGTTATATTCAACGCCGTCTCATTAAAGGGATGGAAGACTTAAAAGTAAATTATGATATGACTGTTAGAAATAACAAAAGTAAAATCATTCAATTTGCATATGGTTATGATGGCATTGACACAACAAAAGTAGAGGGACAAATGTTGGATGTTATTGGAATGACTCTTGAAGATATTTATGATAGGTATCAAACAATTGATAAAAAAGAAGCAAAAGAGATTTTCACACCAAATGTTCAAAGTAAACTTAACCGTGAAAATAATGAATTGACTAGTAAATCTAAAGAATATACCAACATGTTTCTTTCACAAAGAGAAAAAATCGTTGAAAATGTATACAATAATGAAAATAACAATAAAGTGTACATTCCAGTAAAATTCAGTCGTATTATTAATAATATTAAAAATCAAATGCATATTACAAAAGATTCTCTTGTAGATATTACACCTCTTGAATATTGTAAAATACTTGATGAAACATTTGAAAATTTGAATTTTAATTATGTAAAACCAACGGACCTATTCAAAATAGTATACTATTATTATTTGTCTCCTGTTTCTATTCTAGCAATGAACCGTTTTAATAAAAATGCTGTTACTTTGCTTTTGGAAACTATTACACTACAATATAAACGCTCTATTGTTCACCCTGGTGAAATGGTTGGTATGATAGCAGCACAATCTATCGGCGAACCAACAACACAAATGACACTAAATACTTTCCACTTTGCTGGTGTAGCATCTAAATCTAATGTTACTCGTGGTGTTCCTCGTATTGATGAAATCCTAACACTTTCTGAAAATCCTAAGAACCCATCTATTACAGTAGCTCTTAAAAAGAAAGATAAAGAAAGCACAGAAAAAGCACAGGAAATTATGTATTCTCTTGAACATACTACAATGCGTGATATTGTTAAAAGCGTTTCTATTTGTTTTGACCCAAGTGATTTGGCTACAAATATTCAAGAAGATACATTACTTCTACAACAATATTATGAATTCCAAACATTGGTAAATGACTGTGCTGAAAATGAAGGTGGTAATGAAACCAATGATAAATCAAAATGGATTATTCGTTTCGAAATGGACCGTGAAAATATGCTTGATAAAAATATTACAATGGACGATATACATTATTGTATTCGCAATTCTTATGAAGATAAAATCAAGTGTATATACACTGATTTTAATTCTGATAAACTTATTTTCCGTGTAAGAGTAAAAGAATTCTCTAATTCACGAAAGAAACAAACTCTTGGCGATGAATCAGACCAAATTTATATGCTTAAAAACATTCAGGATACTTTACTTAATAATATTATATTGCGTGGCATTAAAAATATTTCCAAGGTAAATCTCCGTAAGGTTCAAAATAATGTAGTTCTTGAAAACGATAAATATAGTGTCAAAGAATCGTGGGTTCTTGATACAGTAGGTTCTAATCTTTCCAGTATTCTTTCACTTCAAAACATCGATAGCAACCTTACAACCAGTAATGATATTCAAGAAGTATTCAGAGTTCTTGGAATTGAAGCTGCTCGTCAAACTATTTATAATGAATTGGTTGAAGTTATTGAATTTGATGGAACATATATTAACTCACATCATCTTGATTTGTTGTGTGATAGAATGTGTGCTACTATTAAAATGGTTTCAATCTTCCGTCATGGTATTAATAATGATAACATTGGACCTATTGCACAAGCTTCTTTTGAAGAAACACCCGAAATGTTCTTGAGAGCAGCAAGACACGCTCAACTTGACAATATGAAAGGCGTATCTGCTAATATTATGTGTGGTCAGCATGGTAATTATGGAACAAGTAACTTTCAAGTCTATATGGATATTGAAAAGGTTAAAAATATGGCCGCTAAGAATCTTCAAAAAGAAATTAATATTGACAACCAATTTGAAGTTGAAAACCCAGATGATGTTTGTTCAAAGAATAACATTAACATCTCTGAAAACACAAGTGATATTCAAAGTAAGAACACAGGCAATGTAATTGATGAATTTGACATTGATATTTAAATAAGATTTATGATTAATAAATTGAATAAAATATTTACTATTTTTTAATAAATATTTTATAATACCATATATATGTCATTTCCTCCCGAAAGAAAAGATTATGGAAAAAAAAGGATATATCTCATTTCAGATGTATAAATTAATACTGCATTTGTTTTCTATATTTTTTGATTAAGTAAACAAGTATTTTTGGTGCTTCTGTAGTATCAGGATTATAACGTGGTTTTCCTCCACTATTAATAATATAGCTATTATTTAAAATTAGAAAATATTTTGGAAAATATAACTTTGTTATCCAATCATCACAATACCAATTTTTAATTTCTTCTGGAAAAAAGAAGCCAAAGTGTTCATAATGTTTTCTTGAAACAAATGCTTGTGTTTGTATAAATCTTTTACCTCCTGGTGAGCTACTTGCTCCACCAACTTCAATTCTCTTTTTATCCAATGGACCAGTTAACCCATTATTATTATTACTAATTAATGCATGTATTGATTTAGTTACCCACCCTTTATCTAAAAATTCTATATCATCTCCACATTGATAAAAGTAATCACAACCATCTTCATATGCTTCTTTAAATAATTTATTCCACATTTTTGTTACATATCCTTTTTGAATTTCATCAACACTAATTATTTTTATTTTTACATTTTTCATAATATTTAAAAAACGCATAAGTTGTTCACGCTCTTCTTGTTTTTTATATACTTTATCACTATTATCCATACCTAAGTAAATTGTATAGTTATAATTCTGACAATAAGTTTTTAAAAAACTCTTCATAAAATAATTGTATAAGTAAGTATCTTTCATAGTTTTCCAGTCTCTACCATTTGTCGTAGTTGGAATTAAAATCCCGATTGAGTACATTTAAATATCTTAATATAAAATATTTAATTGTTTATTTACAATAATTAGTTTATTAATTTAATAATCTTAATATTTCATTAGTATCATAATTATACTCGGTATCTTGTATTAATTTTTTAAATTTATTTTCAAATAATAAACTTTCAAATCTAACTTCTTCTATACCACTTAAGTAAATTTCTAGTGCCATTGGAATATTTTTTTCTTTTTTCAAACCACCTCTTTTTATTATGTAATAATATGGTTGTAATTCTTTATTCGTAATACTATTATATGTTATAATAGTTTCCTGTTCTGTTTTTGGATTTTTCTTAGAAATAAACATAATAACAGGCAATCTAAATATTTCAAATAGAATATGTATGTCAATCGGTGTTATATAGAATTCATCTGATTTAATAAACTCTTCTATACTTTGCTTTGAAGAAATCCAATCTTTTCTTTCTTTATTATATTTTTTCTCTAATTCTTCTAATTTAATTTTTTTATTGTAAAAATCAATAAGTTTTTCTTTTATCTCATTTATTGTAATATCTTTTCCAATAAAATCTCTAATAATTATTTGAAAAAGTTCAAAACTACAAGAACCTCTATTGTCTATATATTTTTCTTTGGAAGTTTTTTCTGGTAAATTATATTCTTCAATTAATTTCTTCTTTTCACTTGTTGATAGTTTATTGTATACCTTTATATTACATTCTATCCCGTCTGTTTCATCAATTTGTATATTTTTTGGTGTTTCATCAGATTTTTCATCAGATTTTTTTCCTATTTCTATCATTAAACGGTTAGTTTCATTATCTATTGGTTCAACTGTTTCATAACTATTATACTTTACATATTTGCTATCTTTAAATACAACTAAATTTGTAAAATAATCTTCTAGACTATTTTCCAATAAAATAATTTCATTGCTTGATAAATTATAATTTATTTTTTGAATTGATAAATACTTATTCTCTCCTAACAAATAATTTTTAAAGTTATCATATCGAATAAATTCATCAGCTATCTTACCATAATACATTTCTTCATTATTTGAACCAGTAAACAAATGTCTTCTTGGTAATATTAAATGGCATGACTTGTCTTTATACAAACAGTATTTTGTATCACATTTTTCATTTTCTTTTGTATTACAAGGAATAATTTTTTCTAATGTTTCAAGTGTTTCCTCAGTATAATCAGTAAAAATAACATGATTTTTTGTTAATTCTTTCAATAGTTTCATTAACTCACTATATTTATCTAAATAAAGTAGTTCTTCGTTTATTATTGAATATATTTTTTTATAAAAAGTTAAATTTTTTCTATTAGACAATAGAATTTTGATTGTATTACGAAATGCATAATAAAAATTATTTTCTAACTTTATACGACGAACAGTTTTTATACGCGACTCATCTTGTTTATCGCCAATAGCAGTATTTATATCAACATTAGTAGTATCTAAATCATAAATAACTTCTAAATTATCATCTAATATTTCACTTGGTTCATTGATAGATACAAATTGGTTTGTATTTGTTAAAATGCCAACAACTAATTTATCTTCTACAACTTTATATTTTGGTGAAAATGGTAATCTGAATGTTTTACCAATTTCTTCTAAGCTATCTCGTGTATTAATATAAGAATTATAATTAATATAATCACTCAATAATACAATATCAATAGAACCCGGGTCTGTAATATTACTAGGACTTGTTGGAATAAACACATTCATATTTTTATAAACAATTTCAAGACCTACTACTTGATTATTAAGATTTAACAATTGTTTATTTATTTTTATTTTTTTATCTCTCAATTTGTTTATTATTACTTCTACATTAACATTGTTTTTAAAAGTATATATATTTTTATATTTCTTATCAAATTCTGGACGACAATAAAGAGTATAATTTAAAATATTTTTAATTGTTATTTTTAATTCTTCTGAAATTAATTTACTTTCTAACGAGAAAGAATAATTTTTTATTTGAATATTTTGTTCACGACGTTTAAATAGCATAATAGGTTCAAAGAACGAATTATCTTCTACTATAAAAATTGTTTTTGCTTTCAAATTAAATAATTGTTTTGAATAATGATTTGTTGGACATAAAATTTCAACATTGTTAGTTATGTCTTCATTTGATATACGAAATATAACCATGTTAATATCGTATCCAAACAAATGTTTTGTTACAAAATCCCATAAATATGTGTAATCGATTTTAATATTTGGATTTTTAATATAATCTATAAAATTTAAATAAGATTTTAATACTTTATCAAAATAATTTTCACCAATGCGTTGATTTAATAGTTGTTTGTAAGTATTTGATTTTTCTATTATTTTTTCTAAGTTATTTTCATTGTATTTTGATAAGTCTATTGTTTTATTATAAAATATATCTATTAAATTACCATTTTGTAACGTTACAAAAACATCTATTGTCAATATATTTGTTAATACTTTCTTAAATTGTTCAATAGTTCTTACTGTTTCTTTTTTCCCTTTTTCCTTTGTAAATAAACTATAATATTTGCTTATTACAGCTAAAAATGATTGTTTGTCGTTGTTTTCAACACCAATTCTTAATAGACAATTCATGTCTGGTTTTAAAGTTTTATTAATATTACTAATAATACAAGTTGTATTATTCTGGTTAAACATTTTTTCAAGTGCAATATGGATAAACCCATAATTGTTTTGGTTTAATGGAAATCTTACTGGGTCTTTAATATAATTTTCATTTATTTTTTGTTGTATTTCTTTTTTCTCTTCTTTTTTATTTTCTTTCTTACCTTCTTTCTTACCTTTTTTATTGTATAATAATTCGGATTTTTTTCTTCTCTCTCCAACCTTTCCACCAAATTCTAATGTATTATTAAGTTTAAAACAACAAGGAACGGATAAATTATCTGGATGAGGTGATTTTTCATTATCTAAAAAGGATGGTGCGTGATCAGCATAACTACCATCACTTCTAACGTGTTCTTTATTTGATTTTGTAAAAAACTCTATTATGAATGCATCTTTTGGAACTTTTTTTGCACCTTTTGGAATAACTTTACCACCACAAACACCTGATTTTACTTGTTCTTCTGTTAAACTTGTATTTGTTTTTAAACACCAATAACGAGGGCAAATATACCAGTATGGTTTCTTTCGGTCCGTTCCATAATACAATGCTTTATGATAGGAATCAGGACTTTCTTTATCTATTTTGTCCTTTTCCTTTTGACTTAAAATAATAGGTTGTCTAAACAAATTCGAAGGGCAGGAACGCGAGAATGCTTTAAATTTACCTTTATTTTCTTTTAAAAATAATTTTGGTTCTTTTTTATATAATTTTCCCAAAAATGGATTAATTATTTTTTTACCTGTTAACTGTAATCCTACAATATCTCTTTCTATTTCTTCTTCCTCTTCGGGTTCTTCTTCCTCTTCGGGTTCTTCTTCCTCTTCAGATTCTTCTTCCTCTTCTGGTTCTTTTTGTTTTTTACTAAGTTCCTTAAATTTTTCTTCTTCCTCTTCGGGTTCTTCTAATTCAACATTACCAATGTTTAATTCTTCTAATTCAAAATCTTCTAATTCCATTTCATTTCCATCTTCTTCCTCTTCTTCCTCTTCTTCATCCATAAGACCTAAATCTCTAAGAAAATCTAACGCATTTTCACCTTTATCTTCTTCGTCAAAAATAATCTTATTTTCTTCTATAATAGGTTTTTCATAATCAGTAATTATATTTTCACTTTTAGACTTAATATCATTTTCAATGATTTCTTTTATAATCTTTTTCTTTTTACATATAGAAGTTATCTTACTCTTTGAGAAATTAGTTGATTGGATATCTTGTGTCAAACGAATAAGAGAATCTAAATAAATAAAAATGTGATTAATATATCTAATATTATCAATATCGTTAATTTTAATAAATAAATCATTTTCAATTACATTAATAGACATATAAACTGTAAAACCAGGCGTCGACTTTATTTTTAATTTTTTGTTTTCATGAACATTTTGTTCAACTTGTAAATTATCTAATAAATTACCAATAGACACCTTTGCTTCTTGTTCTGTAATATTAAAGTTTTTAACAAGATTGTTTGCGATTTCTTCATAAGGGGTTTCTTTTTTTAATTCAAATGTAATAAAATTATCTATATTATTCATTTCTTGATAGTTTGATACTTTTTTATAATTTAATAATGCATTTTTAGGTAAGTCATCTTCAATTATTGTAAATATATTAGAAATGCATGATAAATACTTTTTAATATCAACTTTCTTCGTTACAGATAAATAAGAATTATACTCAATACTTTTAAATTCAATGTTTTGATTAAATCCAGAAAATAGTTCGTATCTGTATCCATTATTTTCAAAATATTTATTAAATTTTTTAAGTAATCCATTGATATTATCATTAATTATTTTTTCAAAATACTCAATGGATTCTAATGACTTTAATTCAATATTCACTTCAATATTACCATTTTCATAAAACTCAACAGTAAATATTTCAAAATCTTCATGTTTCAAAAAAAAACCAACTGACTTTTTTGTAGAAATATTTTTATTGATTTTCTTTATTTCTTTATAATTTAACAATGGTATTTTCTTACCAGATTGATTGACATTATCTGTAAACAAACGAAATGTTTTTTCATTACGCATACCATTATTTAATTTAATCAAAGGATTAGATTCAGAAGTTTGAATCGACTTTATAAACAAATCAATAGGAATAAAAGTAGAACTAATAGGATGAATTATAAAATTAATATTCTTAATACCTTTGTTAATATAATCTAAATCATTTTTTCTTTCGTTATAAATTAAATAAAGCATATCAGTATTTTGATTTGCTTTTTCATAATTAGATGTAAAATATTTTTTTGTTTTATCAATTAAATTTTGTTTTTCTGTTTCTAATGTTTCCAAAGAACGAATATTATCTTTATACAAAAATGGAAAATATATTTTTATCATTGTATCAACATGTAAATCATTATCAATTGCATAGTTAATGACATCTTCGGCTAAACATACAAAATAAGTTTTTTGTTTTATTTCATAATCTAGTAATAAATTTGAATTTTGTGTTGTGACAATATTTTGTGCGTATTCTTTTAAAATAGTATCAATAGAAAATACATCAAATGGATTAACAACAAATGGATATTCTTTTTCTACATTGTATTTTAAACCTACAGGAATACGTAAATTTATTTTTTCTGGAATATTTAATTGTAAAAGGTCATCATAATCATATGATGTTTTGCTTTTTAAATTTTCAAGTTCATCTGAAAAATCATGGTCAATATTTTCTAATAAACTGAACAGACGGTCTTGTGAGATGAAAACACTGTTATTTTGTGTTAAAATATCATATATTTTTTCTAAATTATATATCGTTTCTTCCATAGAAAATACATACAGTTCTCCATAAGAAACTGTATAATCTAATGCTTCTATTATTTTGTTTTTAAAGTTGAAAATTGTATCATCATCATGAATATATTTTTCTCTCATTATTTTTCCTTTCATTCCTTCACTAGAAATGTTTTGCTTTGATGTATCATCACCAAATATATATGTTTCTCTAATTTTATCAGGTGCTAAAAGTTTTATATTAACTACCATTATATATATAAAGTTATAACAAATTATTTATATTAATATGAATATAATAGTTGCAGTATGCGAAAATAATGGAATTGGTAAAGATAATTCATTACCATGGCATTTTAAAGAAGATATGCGTTATTTTTCAAAAATAACAAAGGAAACTGGAAATAATGCTGTTATAATGGGAAGAAAAACATGGGACAGCATACCCAAGAAACCATTGCCAAAGAGAGATAACTTAATTCTTTCGAAAACATTAAAAGATAATAATTGTTTTTCATCAATAGAAGAAATATTAAATTATATAAAAATAAGAGATTATGACAATGTATTTGTGATTGGAGGAGAAACAATTTATAAACAATTTTTGGATGAAAACTTAGTTCAAAAAATATATATTACTAAAATTCATAAAGGTTATGATTGTGATACATATTTTCCTGAAATAAATAGGAAGTTCTCCCTTGAAACATCTTTTGAAACTATCGAAAATGATGTTACAATAGAATTTCAAGTATATTCTAAAATCTAATTAAATAGTGGGTTATCTTTAATAGTCATACCACAATACTGTTTACTATCATTACTATAATTTATTGGTTTATATAAACCAAATTCTACAGCGTTTTCAAGTAAGAATTTGAAATTTTCCCAGAATTCTTCAGTGTGACCAATAGAAAATGTCATAATATGTGCTAATTCATGTAACGCAACAAATGTTAATGTGTTTGTATCTATTAAAGTATCACCACCTTTCTTTTTTGTTACACAAAATGCCATATTTTCTCCTTTGTTCTCAGAGTAAGCAACTAATTTACTTTTTGGTAGGGTCTCCTTAATTTTTTTAGGATTAAAATTTTCTTTCAAACGTTGTACGTTTTCTTTATCACTATAATGTTCATACATTAATCCAACCATTTTTTTCATCTTTTTCGTAATATTTGCTAGTAAATCGGCAGCATCACTCATGTCTTCTCTGTTTCGAACACAGTATGTATTATTATCTACATTAGATTTGATACATTTTAAATTATAAGAATCAGAATCAAAATACAATTTTGATGTTAATACTATTATAAATAAAATTAATCCTAATGTTATTAAATCTAGTTTCATTTACTTATAAATATTTAACATTATTTAAAAATTTAAATATTTAATTTAATTTAATTTAATTTAAACTCTGCGAGAGGGTTGGGGTGGTGGGACTGGGATTTCTCCCATTGTAGAACTACCTTGTGGAACGCTTGCAGGCATTTGGTTTTGTAACATTTCACGGTTAGCGGGGCTAACTGCAGTCATACCACTTTCACTGGCAGGGCATCCAATTTCAAGAGGTTGTCTGTTAAAGTCGTGTTCAATGGTAGAGTTCATCCAGGGACCAACGTTTGTTTTAGGGTTAGATGGTTCAGAACGAACTTGTAAGTTTGCATTTCTTAAACTTTGACCAACAGTGTTAATACCAACATGGTAACCTGCGGTTAAAAGGTTAACGTTTTGTAAACTACCTGTTCCTTGTGGGTTTAATTTAGAGAATTCAGAGTTTTCGTCTCTAGGTAAAAGTTGAGCAGGATCTACAACGTCTTTAGTCAAGCAGCTATCAGGGAGACCGGATATGTTAGTTTCTATACCACTGACTGGTGCAGCTAATTCATTTTGTCCTAAAGGTCTAGCACCTTCAAAACCTTCTTTACCAGCTTTACCAGCTTTTTTTTCTTCTTTGTCTTCCAAAGGCATCATTTCTTTACCTAAATAATATCTGTATACGCCAAAACCTAAAGCAAGAACGAGTAAAGAAACTAAAAGAATGTGATTTCTTGAAACATTTTTAAGCATTTTGTTTAACTTAAGCATTATATAAAAGTAATGATAAAATATTTTTTTAAAATAACAATTAAAAAATTATATTTCCGTTATCGGTTTCAACAGAATCAATATTTTTCAATAAATAAGTATTTTTTATTCTTTTTGCTTCCAAAAAACTTTTTATTGCAAATTCTTTTGCACGATTTGCTTTTTCCAAAGCAGCTTTATATAATTCTAAATAAATCTCATCCTTCCTTTTTAATTCAATAGAATCAGAACAATCTTCTATATTTAAATTTATTTCTGTAATACCATTCGTAGAGACTTCTGTTTTTTCTAAATCACTACATTTTTTCTCTAAATGTTCTTGATAAGAAGAAAGTTCAGTTTCATTTTTTTCTAAAGTAGAATTTAAAAGTGTTTTTGGTAATTCTTCTGTATTCTCAATAATTAAATCAATTTCATCATATTCTTTGTTTTTTTGTTTTTTTCCTCCTTCTTCATTATCTTCTTCTAGTTTTGTTGAATTGTTATTTCTCTCTACAAACTGTTCTTGTTCAATAATAGTTACCTTTTTTTCTTTTTCTTTTTCTTTTTCTTGTTCTTGTTCTTGTTCTTGTTCTTGTTCTTGTTCTTGTTCTTGTTCTTGTTCTTGTTCTTGTTCTTGTTCTTCTTCGCTAGATTCTTCTTCGCTAGATTCTTCTTCGCTAGATTCTTCGCTTAAAATAAGTTGTTTTACTTCTTCTAAATTTCCAATAGAATTAGAAACATTATTTTGTGAAAAGTTAATCATACATGGTTCTTCTTTGATATCATCATTTAGTTTCATCAACTGTTTTACAAAAAGGTCAAAACGAAAATTACTAGTAGAAAATTTCAATCCTGTAATTTCTAAAAGACAAATAATCTTACTATCTTTTGTTAAACTATCTACTGTAATAGGTTCTTTAATTTCATTAAATAAGTAAACAGATTGTTTAGATGTTTTATTTTCTGGAATAAATACTCTTACTAAATGTAAGCTATTTTTATAGGTTCGTAACATAGGTGTAGATAAATATTTAATATCTTCAAGAGACAATGTGTTCTCAAACCAATTTGTACTGTTTTCTAAAATACTTTGATACATTGATTGTTCTAATTCTTCTAAAAATAAGACAAAATCATTGTTATCAATATCAAACAGTAAATCAATATATTTGTTTTTTCCAGTTGATACTATACCATGTTTGGTTTTACAAATAGGGGTTTGAATATATATATTTTGCTTATCGTATTTTACTTTTGAAAAAAATGAACCTCCTTGTAATCTAATAGGAGTAATTAAATTTAAATTTTCTTTTTTTATAGCGGTTTCTCCTGTAAATATTTTATTCATTACATATTTATAACATTTTATAAGAGTAAATAACACGCAAAAAAAATATATAAATGAAGTAAGAATGAATAACATTAAAGAACAACTTATGGAAGAATTTCGTTCCTTTTTAAAGAGAGAAGACGTAAAAAAAGAATTTAAGAATTTTCTAAAACCGATGATTGATTTAATTATTCAAGAAATTTATCCATATATTTTCTTATCACTTACGTTTGTATTCATTAGTTTTATAATAACTTTAGCTATATTTGCTATTTTATTAAGAATCAAAATAAATTAATTCTTTCTCATTGTTATAAAGGCAGAATGAATTTTGAATCATCTATCAAAGAATGGGTAAAACTCGATGAACAACAAAAAATTTTATCAAAAAAACAAAAAGAGTTGAGAGAAAAGAAAAACATTCTAAATGTTTCTATTAATGATTATATTGAAACCAATGACTTAAATAATTCTATTATTAAAATATCGGATGGTTCGCTAAAATATAATCCAACTAAAAATATACAACCTCTTACATTTCGTTACATTAGAGAATGTTTATCCAATTGTATTTCTAATGAAGAAAATGTTAAAAAACTTATGGAATACATTAAACAACATAGGGACATTAAGGTAAGTAATGAGTTAAAAAGATATTATAATAATTAATTTAAACACAGCGTAATAGTATCTAGTATATATAACAATGACTACTCTTTCTGGAATTCATGATATTCAAGAAAATATTACTATTAATAAATGGTTGGAAAAATCAATGACATTCAATAGGAGTGACCGGTATGAAGAACATGGTTATGACGGGTTTGAACCATATACAAATGGCGATTATGTTAATAAGTTTCTAGATAAAATTAGGGACATTGTATACGGTAATGGTTATGAACTTGAAGACGTCAACTCATTTAAAGATGATATCATAAGATTTGTATATACATACTCAGATGCCAAGCAAACAAAACAATAAAATTATTGAAGAGGATGATTTGATTGAGTATTATGAAGAAAGCGGTGATTATTTAAAAGAATTTTATAAACTTAAAGATTTTCTACATTGTGACGAAACGCGAAAACTCTTGTTAAACGAACACACAAGCAAATTTTACGCGGAATTTTCTCCTAAGGTAATCGCTTTCTTTAGTAATTTAGTAGAAATAGAAAAAGAAGAAATGACATCTATGTTTACTAAAGACAAAAGTAAAGCAACGGGTCACCTTATAAATATTCTTTTTAACCATATATCACCTAGATATGACCTGACACTTTTTTATAAAAATCCTCATTTAGTAACTTCACTTCTTAATGAAAAGAAATAAATAAGTTAAAAATTATTCTAAGTAATTAGTATAGAATGGAAGAAGAAGATTTTGTATATACAAAAGAACATGACGGAACTATTACAACAAATGGATATTCTTTAAAAAATATATTATTAGAAAATAATATTGGATTATCTAAATCTAATAAAAAATCATCTATAAAAAACCAAAATGGTGGATTTCTACAATTAGATACATTAGCAGTTCCTTCTAGTTTATATATGATGCAACGTAGTTTACTACCAAATTCAAACTATTTCAAAGAAGAAAAAAAAGTAGAAATTATAGAAGAAGGACTATACGATAAATTATTAGGTCTAGTCTCACCTTCGAGAAAAAAAGATAAAAAACAAACCAAAAAAAATAAAAAACGTAAACATAATATAACCAGAAAAACAGGAAAAAAATAATAATAATATTTAAATTATAATATGAATAATTTAAATACTAATGTTGTTAAAAAATGTGAATTATGTAAAAAAAATATATATCATAAATCAAAAACAATGATTTTTAATAAATCATGTAAATGTAATCTTTCTTTTCATGATGTATGTTTTTTAGATTGGATTAATCGGTTTGATTCATGTTATAATTGTCATTCTCCAGTGAATTGTGAATTTGTTTCACCA
>Ga0115007_10000962_pt1 | contig 18755 bp, 2 predicted proteins | sample ArcOceMetagenome_2_FD_87166 | JGI IMG/M metagenome (GOLD analysis project Ga0115007, IMG submission 87166) | Marine eukaryotic phytoplankton communities from Arctic Ocean - Arctic Ocean ARC135M Metagenome | ecosystem: Environmental > Aquatic > Marine > Oceanic | place: Arctic Ocean | collected...
GCCAGCATCCTGACACCAATTCTTTTTTTCTTCTTCTTTCTCTTGTCGCCCGGTTTCTTCTCGGCCCAATTCTTCTTGCTCGGCTCCCTCGGCTCCCTCGGCTCCCTCGGCTCCCTCGGTTCCCTCGGCTCCCTCTTCCTCGGCTTCTTCTCGCTTCTTCCAGTACGTGGCCAAAAATCGCATGTTTGTGCCTTGTTGCATCGATGCACACTGCACTGCGTTCCAAGTGGTGGGCGAGGACTCTCTGCTGTACTACGATCCATTGAGTGCCGATGTTAGATTGGTTTCGGGACGCGATTTTCAAGTTTGCATGGGTTATCTTTTGCTCAAATGCAACCTTGGCAACAGCCAACACATGGTCGACAACAAATCTTATTACACGGGAGAAAATACAAGCAGACTCAAACGTACTTTATACAAGATTTGGGAAGACATCAATACGTTGAATTTCTCACGGTTGCGAATTTCTACTGAACCAATACCTCTTGATCTGGATACCTACATCTTGATTAATGGCCAACATGCTCTAACCTCCATGTCAACGCAACTCACGGGCAACACGTGTTACTTTCAAACGTACCTGTTTGCCATACTGTGTTTGGTCGGTCAACCCTCTGTCGCACGCAACGGCAATTCCATCAAACTATTAAATGTGGATAAGCTTGCACGTGCTACAGTTGCCATCAGTCAATTTTTACTTGAATTTTTTGTTCAAGATGTCGAGAGTAGCAGTGGTCGATCTGGAGAATGCGAACGAGTGATGCGGCCACTGACAAACTCCAATTTTGTTGTTGATTTTCATCGTTACCGATCTGCTCCCTATTTCAAACTCATGACCAATTATCTTCTTCAACTTGTGCTACCTGTACCCGATTACGTACAGCAATACGTCAAAACAATGTCGTACTTGGAACAAACAAAGACCCTTCATATGTACAACAAATTTACTTTGACAGGTGCAATGTCATCCGTACCAAACACCAAAACTCTCCAATACGTAAAGGGCACAGATGACTCCACGTACAAGCTGTGCCAAAGCAACTTTTACAAATACCGTGCTCAAAATTTCATGTTTGGTTTTAACGCTGTCATCATGCATCGTCTTTCAAGTTTTTGTCAATTCAATTCACTGCGTAAAAACCAGCTGCTTGCGTTTTACGAAGAACTGAAACCATTGATTCATCGATGCATCATCAACAACAGTGGAGAAACGTCATCCAACAAATACCGGGACTATTATTTCATGCCACAATATGAAGTTGGGCAACAGGAGTTAATCGATGTCCATCATTACACATATTTGATTGACATGTGTGCAATGTCTGGAGGTGCCGAGGAAGCGGGGTTGGCTAAAATCGTTCAAATCAATCGTTTTTTGTCCGATAAGATATTGTTCTCAACACAAAATCAATACGATTACGATAAAATAATGCCCAAGGAAGAGTTCATACGATGCCGAATGTTTGGGTTCTTTGAAAAATATTTCATGAGTGTTAATTATTTGGAAGAATTTGTAGGGTTGGGTTTTGATGTGATAGACCCAAGGATCAAAGAGGTCAATTCATTGACACAGACCGTCTTTTACAAAACGGAGTTGATGCAACGCCGTCGAATGGAACATGAATTTGAAAAGGAATGCATCAATCAAATGGCACGTAGACATCTTCACAAATATTCAAGACGTTTTGACGGTTCTCAAAATCTGTCAAAACAATACAAAGTTTCCATCAAGATTGGACACGGGCATACCTACTCCAAATACAACACGTTGATGCATTTTTTGAATGTCATGGAAAATTATTGGAACAACCCAGATTTGAATTCAATCCAAGTCTTTGGAAAAGACATTCGTTCTTTGTTGGCAATTTCATGTCAAAAGATTTTTTTCAAAGAGGACGGTAGTGATGATGGCCGTGATGGTGGTAGTGGTAGCAGTAGTGGCAGCAGCAGTGGTAGCAGTAGTGGCAGCAGCAGTGGTAGCAAACAGTCACAACGAAACATAGACTACTACCACTATGGTGTGTTTGAACCACCGGCAAGTAATTCTTACCACAAGGATCCCATGGATTTGATTATGGGAAGCAACGTGGGTTTTATGAATCCTTTTGTAAGTCGTAAGGAAGGCTACGGAAAACATCAAAACAATTTAGTATTGACGGACCGTGTTTACGAATACAATTATTTGCGCGATCTTCTTGTTGGTATGTTTGTTCGTGCCAAAGGTGTTCAAGTAAAGTCCGACAATGCCGTGTTGAATTTGTCTCTTCTGTCTTTGATGTTGGATTTTGGTTTGTACAAGGATTACGGAGCTCTTCTTAATCTTCCATACATGCAAAGTTTGCAACATCTGGACGACAAACGTCAATTGCAAGTCGAGATCGCCAACATGATTCATGAATTTGATCGTAAAAACAGTTCGGATTCAGTAACTCGCATTAAAGTCGAGGAACTTTTGTTTGAAGCATCGCATAAATTTGTAGTCAACAAAGGTTTTGATGTAGGGTCCAAGGAAAACATTTTGATCCAGCAATTAAATTCCGACCCACTTGCCTACCAGCAACACTTGCTTTTGTGCAAGTGCAACTTGTCATTGTGTCAAATCAACAAAAGCGTCGAAGTGGATTATTACAAAGTAAAATGCAGTGGAAAATACATTACCATTATCCCAGTAAACTTTAGTAAAACGATTGGTGATTACTTGGAAAAGATTACGAAACGATACACGTTTGAAAAAAAAAAAGATATCATCATGTACGACAATCTGCCACTTTTTGATTTGCGTTTGTCTCAACCCGAAATTAATTTGTACAAAGTTAAATTTGATCCTCCTACTCAAGTCCAGTCAATGGTAAAATACATTGAGATCAAGAATGCTTTTCAAACAATTCAACAAACCAGATCGTTGGAAGAAAAGGTGGATGGAGCACAGGATCAATTGGGGCAACAATGTCTTGTGTTTATAGCTGACAATGCATTACTGATGGAAGTGTCCAACACCGGCAACTTGATGATTCGAATCAATAAGATTCCTGTGGAAATCGCCACCATCTATTTTAACGAGGCCATTAGTTTTGTCCCATGCTTCAAGTATGCAGATAGCGAGGATGTCATTTTGTTTGCTTCCCCCAACATCAAATATCTTGTGGACAACGGTGGTCAATTCGCAACAGATTATTACGGCATGAAGCATGAATTGATGGAATGCATTGAATCCGACGAAAGGTAAACAAACTGCACATATTTGATTTTTTTGTTTGTTTGTTTGAACAAATGATGCTGATTAATTACACATTCTTCTGCTTTTTGTATTTCTTTTACCAGTTATGTAGATTTGAACGATGAACATGTGTTCAAAGAGTTTAAATTGTCAGATTTAGTAACCGAAAGTAAGGTGGTGGTACACTTTCCAGACTTTCTTCTTTCGGTCACCAAACGGCAAGAGCTCATCAATCTATTGGACTATGCAATTCACATACGCAACATTTCATTTACCATTTTGGTTCTCTTCTACTTGGAACGAAGCTCAGTTAAATTAGTATACCACCACACTGAAAAAAAAATCAAAAAAATTACTGGTCCATGGAGAAATGTCGTGGATTATGTATTGGGAAACAAAACAAATGCACATTACGATTCTATTTTTAAGAAACAATTTTTTGATCTGAATCAACACGAAAACATGGGATTGGATGAATTTGTTGAAATTTTATGTGATAATTTTACCAAGTACCAGCGCTACACCGACGATGGACAATATCAAATCATTCCACGAGAAAAACAAAAATCCTTTCTAAAGCGTATTGTTCGTTCTCAGGAATGTTTTCATTTTTCAGAAGTTGGATCTGGTAAAACTAAAGTGATTCTTCCTCTTTTGTGTCAATTGTTTCTATCCAACAACAAAGAAGCACACGCACATTTTGCTCGAGGTGGCAAACAAAAACATACTTTGGTTGTGTTAGTACCCGAACACTTGCGCAATGATGCCAGAACTCAAGTGTTCAAATATTGTTTGAACCTGAATTTTAGAGAACAATACAAAGTATACGACGACATTTTTGCGTTGCTGCACGACCACGTGCATTTTAACTCTCGTGGTGGCAGAGACATCGGCAAGAAAATATTTGTCACTTCGTTCAACCAATTTAAAAAAGCATTGACCTATGAAAAAATCTGTTCAAAAGTATGGCAAGAACGCGAACAATTTTTGGTTGTCACCGACGAAGTCGACGACTTTTTGGACCGAGACAAATTGGTGTTTAACATTTGTTCCAACAAAGCCAACAACTTTGATCGCCCCACCCTTGCGTTGTATTATCAAATCAGTTCTAGTGTGTATCGAACAGAAAATTGTCCAAGTGTTGTCCATGAATCCTCCAACCCTGAATATTGGAGTGCACTTCATGACAAGTTTGGTGCAATTCATCATGAAATTCAAGACACGAGCAAAAGTATTAATAAAAGTTTTGGAATTTTTAATGAAAAGACCCTTCGTCATTGTTCAAGTAACATTGCTCACGACATGGAAGGATACAAATCTCTGATTGCACGACCGTACGAGTCCGTGAACCGTGCAATGCCAGGTTCTTATTACTCAGACGTGGAACGCACGATTTATTTGACGTATGTCATCTTGACGGAAGACATTGGCAAATACGACGAACTGTTTCAGCAAGAGCGAAAATTTATCACTTTTGAATATTGGAGTGCACATGTGAATCAATTGGATTACGATGATTTGGTGTACGGCCACGATCCACTCAGTGTACTCGTGAAAAAATTTCCAGCCACCAAGGATGGTCTCATTCAATTTCTGTATGAAATTATATTGCGTCGAATGGAAATAAGAAACCAATCACGTTCGGTCAATTCAATTGACATCGTCTTTAATTTTGATTGCATTGGTTTCACAGGGACACCTTTCATTGACAATTACCCAACCTTTGCGTACTTGAGAGACAAGCGCAACGATGAAATACCCACATTGATTGATCGCAGCTTTTATGCATACAGCAGTGATGCTCTTTCGAAGACGGAATTTGACGAACGATTTACCAAATTTCAAGGAATGTCCAATCATGTTATGGTGGAATACGTTTCGTCTGATTTTGTTCGAACGTCGGTGGGCAACGAACTTGCCATATTGCAACATATTTTTGAACGTGAAACAGTAGTGTCGTCCTCTGTTGCTTCCTCGTCTTCCTCGTCTTCCTCGTCTTCCTCGTCTTCCTCGTCTTCTTCCTCCTCTTCCTCTTCCTCCTCTTCTTCCTCCTCCTCCTCTTCCTCCACTGAATGTTTCAACGTCGTTGTTGATTTATGCGGAGTTTTCAAACGCAGTTCCATTTATGATATACGAAATTTGGTGTTGAAATTCTTTGGTCCGGATCGTTTTCATTATGTGTACCACATTGGTCAAACCAACAGCAGTGATCGTGTTCTTAGTGTCAATTCGGACAACGATGTTCAGTTTGACGAAGAATTTTACAAATTTTTGGTGAACACATACGGTGTTTCACTTCGTGAAAAGGTCTTTTTTTTTGTGGACAACCGAAACGTGATTGGTAAAGATATCCCATTTCAATTGGTTTTCCAAAAACGCTTTGGTTTGCCAATGTTTGGAAAAAGTGCTGTGTTGGCACATGACGTGGATGATTTTTCAAAAATCTGGCAAGCCATGGGAAGGTCTCGAACAATGAACGACACCCAGTTCAGCATTTACACGAGCGCCGTTTCACCGAACGACGCTAGGGATGCTTCTAGTGGTGGTGGCATGCAAGACATCAAAGCACATGCGTTGACGCGGTTGCTGTACATCAAAAATTGTGATCGAAAAATCGCCGGCAATCTCTCGTCCATCTATCAAACATTGATCTCCTTGCTCAACGTGTCCAAACATCAATTTTTTTTTTCGGATGAAATTGTCAACGTGTTTCTACTTAAAATGTTGATGACTATTGGTGGGAAAGTATCGAGGCATCTACATCAATTGGTCATGCACGTCCTTGGTGAACCATCTACGGCACGTATCTTCACACATATTTTAAGAAGCAAGTTCCAACGAAGTCCAATCAAAGAAGTTGCCGAGGAGGATCTTTCCGCAACAGTAGTGGAAACATTGTTGGGTCATATTGTTCAGCAAAAATTCGAGCAACGCAAACTTTCCAATGATTTGTACGATGAATACATTCAATTGTTATCGGGAGAACAAGCAAGCATGATGGAAATCAGTTATTCAAAACAGCAACAAAAACAAAAACAAAAACAACGCAACAGAAATCAAGACAGTGATACAATGGACACGTTTCAGGAAAGGCATCGTATTCATTTGTTCGTTGAATGCAACGACTATTTTGAATACGCGGCTCTTGGCAATGTTGAAAAAGACGAACCACGAATGACCCTGTCGATGCCACTTGCGGTACCAATTGTGACCCTCAAATACACCTCGGTCGATGGGAACGGTGACAGTGTGATTAATGTGTACCCAACGGTGCAGTTTTTGTACAGCCACCACATTCAGGCCGAATACATTACAGAAGAAATCAAAACTCTCCTTGCTGGTACAATGGGCCGAGAAAAATTTGAATCTTTTATGAATACTGTGATGAATCGGAATGGTGGTGGCGGTGGGGGCAGTAACAGCAGCAACAGCAGCAGCAGCAGCAGCAGCAGCAGCAGCAGCAGTGATCACACGCAGCAACTCAGACACACGGTGGAGCGTTGTTTTGTTTGCCAACACCCACAATATACGATTGCTGCATTGAAAAAGGGGGTATACATCATAGGTATGAAAGACCAATTCAATATCCATGATCTTCCGTCACACCCACTTTATGAACATGTGCAATATGTTGCAGACGAAATGGGGTTTATTCTGTACAGCAAAATCAAGGGAACTCCGAGTGTGGATACTTTTGGGCCCTATTACATTGAACAGTATATATTGATGGAACTTTTGTCTAAACAAGAAGTTGCCCAGAACGTGTTGGATTATTACGTTAACCACAAAGAACAACTTCAATCAAGCTTGGCGACGTACGATGAAAAACAAGGGAAAGGTTTTATATGCTGGCGGTTCCTGATGAAAAACGCAGTGGATTCCGCACTTGCAGCAGCCAAAGTGACCGACGATGGACAGTGAACGAGGACATGACTGGCAGAGAAATATTAAGAAGGTACCTGTAGCCTCCTGTAACACAAACATCACGCTTTAATCTCACATAATTTTTACTGACAATGGCCTCAAACGGTGCTCTGAGGGCCCCTAAATGAAATTATTTCGGTTAAGAAAACCCAACAAACATTCGCCACCCCACCCAGTACCCGCCAGTCTCTCCATGGATATGAATGGGGCATTGCCTCAACGGTTATTGGACGAACCTGGTGGTACACGAAGGACATTGCACATACGTCATCAATTGACAGGTCACAGTGTTCCCATTGACGCACTCTGTTTCAATACACGAAGAAATCAAATCCTCACGGCCGATCGTTACACTTTACGGTTGTGGTCCCTGCGGAAAGAACTCAAGCACGTCAATCTTGTTCCACCTCAACACAAAAATGTACCAAACGACCAGAAATTGCAAGCTCTGGTGATATCGTTGGTTCACAGTAACCAACACGACTTGTACACAGCCGTCTTTGGTGGTGATCCAAGGGTATTGGAAAACAATCGTTACATAGACAGTGCGGTGGTTCGTGTTTATCACCCTTCTTTAGCCGTTCTGTTTCAATATTCAGCACACCAAGGCCCTATCCTTGCCGCTGCATTTAACCAACGCCAGTCACAACTGATAACGTCTTCGACCACCACCTCCATCAAAGTCTGGACTTTTAGTGGCACTGTTTTACGAGGCAGCAGCAGCAACAGTGGCAGTGGTACCCGTGCCAGTAGTACCAACGACGAACGCTTGGTACCCCGCAATACAAAGAGTAGCAACAAAAGAGGGCACGAAGACTCGACAACCAATGAACACAACAAAAGTGGTGTACAAGTTATTCTCGGTCATATTTTACAAGACCATGATCGACCCGTGGGGGTCTTACAAGTATCATCCTGCGGGAATTTGCTGTTGGGAAGTGGTGGCACTGATGTTTGGGTATGGGACATTGCGAATGGTGTTTCAATACGGTGCATACGATCCCTTCATAATTTTCAAACTGATTTGATTACTTCAATGATATACGCTACCAAATTAGATGAACTGACAGTGGGCTACGACGATGGTGTCATTGCAGTCTGGCGTTTGGAATTGAACAAACATACAACTTCTAACCCATCAATCATGCCATTGTCCGCAACCGCCGTTGTGCCAACCACTGGCACCACCGACACGACCCCGTCCACTAAATCAACCACCCAAAAGAAATCCTCCAAACCCTCACGTCCTCCATTATTACGGGAATTCGAAAGCCACGAGGGTCGCGTACACGCATTGGATTTGTCGGACGACCAAAGATGGATGTTTTCTTGTGGTGTCGATGGAATGATTTGCCACCACGACGCACTTCATGGTTCACGATTAGGAGGTTTGAGATGCAGTAGTATTGTACGAGCAGCTTTTACTGGTGTCCGCCGTGAATACCCACCGTCGGTTATCAAAGTGGCACGAGTAAGAGCACCGTTTGGAACCAGATTGTTGATCTTCAGTGTCACGGGTGCGGTCATCAATGTAGTGGATGTACAAAGTCCACAATGGGAATGCAAATTTGTTCGTGAATCTGTCATGAGTCTTCGTCGACGACGTGTGGATGGCATTGACTTGGTCGCAGCCATGCTCCCAACAAATCAAATTCATGTTTTGAACGGCAATACTGGAACAAGAGCAAGGCAAACCATTGCACCACCCATGAGAACAACAAAACTACACAGCGAAAAAAAATCATTACGAGGAAGTGCAAGTACAGGTAATCTTAGTGGGTCACCGACAAAAATTGCACGTGGTCGGGCAAGATTGGGTGCCACAACCGCGATGCTTACTCCTGCCAATGGCAGTGGAAGTGTCACCTCTTCTTCTTCCTCCTCCTCCAACATGGGACGCTTAGTATCCTCTTCCATTGGTAATTTGCATTCAAAAACACCAACGTCAACTCTTCTAGTGTCTGAATGGTGGAACGAACGTGATGCAATTGTTTTGGGGTGGAGTGACGGCGCAGTTGAAATTTCAGAAACAAAACAAGGCGGCAGGCGAATCAAATTAATGCTTGACAAAACACAACAAGTAGCAGTCACAAGTATTTGTGTAGCAAATTTTTCATGCACATCGGGCGATCGTGCTGTTGCAGTTGGTAATAACAATGGTGGCGGCAGCAGTGGTGATGACAGGAATGTACCACAAAGGTTGGCTGAAGAAGCATGGTCAAACAACGAAGTAAAAACACTAGCAGTTCATGCACCTACATCTGAATTGGCGGGACCATGGGGAGGTCCCGTGCGTTTTCAAAAATCTAAAAAAAGACAGCGAAACGGCAAACAACATAAATTAAATCAATTGGAAGCAAAATATACAATTGTTGCCGGTAACAGTCAAGGTACATTGTGTGTGTGGTCACCAAGATTAAATCGAATGGTCAGTTCAAACCATGGTCATTCTGGCGCAATCGTTGGTGTAATTCATATGCCAAGTAGCAATGCACTTGAAACAAGACATACGCGAAACACGATACCATTGGATGCTCAACAACGGGACCACTTGTCATCTTGTGCCCCGTCTCCATCTAGAGACTGCATAGTATCGGCGAGTATCGATGGTGTAGTCAAAGTTTGGTCGGTATCAAGAGCAGGAAAATTGAAACAGGTGTCCTTTTTTTTGGCACAACCTCACTTTACCGATACCAATAATGTTGGAAGGAGATCATCGTTGACGGAGATCATGGTTGTACCGGGAACATCCATTTTAGTGTGTGGGTTTGATGAAGGTACAGTGCAAGCATGGGAATTAGATACTGAAGCTAGAATTGCTGTCGATTCGCAACAACTCGAGGCAAGGGCACCGTTTTGGAACAAAAATCAACACAGTCAAAAGGTGACATCGATACGCAGCTCAGAACACAGAGAAAGATTTGCCACCGCCTCATTAGATGCAACCATTGTTATTTGGGAAGTGGGGACACGGCGCAAACCATTGAGTGGCAATGGCAGTGTAAGCAACCTGAATAAAACCATTGGAAATGGCAAATTATCACTTCATATTACACCACTTCAAGCCTTTTCCGTTGATGCTCCTGTCATCGATGTTTGTTTTGTCGGCGACAGCGGAGCTCTTCTTGCGGTATTGAGTGGCCGTTTAGTGTGGTTGGATGGCACACTACGTTCCACCACGAACCAAAGAAAACCTGCTCTCGACGATGAAAAAACAAGACACTGGAACAAGAATGGTGGGGAGGAAGAAGAGCAAAACAAAGAAGAATTGACACACGTCATAGATACGACAGAGAAGGGAAAAGCCAAAGATACAACAAAAGAAGAAGAAGAAGAAGAACAATGGCCAGAATCAGATGATGATGTTTCATCGTCTTCATCTTCATCTTCAGAAGAAGATGTCGAAGAAAACAAAACAGCATCGTTTCCATATTCTGGTTATCAACCCATGGAAATCAAAACATACAAACCTCGAAGTGTTAGTATAGGTTCTACTGCATCCATCGAACACCCCCCAGTAGCATTTATGCCTTTTGGAGACCGTTCCGAGTCTGTTGCATCCATTCCTTCACGACACACTACTAATTCACCACCAGGAATGACAACTGGCACGAAAACAGAGATCACCTCTTATGATCAACATTTGATAACATCCGATGCGGTAGATTCCCCAACATTTTTTGCACTTTTACCAGAATTACAAGCTGAATTTGTACCAATGACACGTGGTTCACTTCGCCCCTTTACGGCAGGCTCAACTGATCCTCCACATGATTCTTCGTGGCACAATAACGGGGAACAATATCCTTCACAACATCCTTCACAACAGCAACCGCAGCAACCGCAGCAACCGCAGCAATCGCAGCATCCGCAGCAATCGCAGCAACCGCATCATCATCACCAACACCAACACCAACACCAACACCAACAAAATAGGTCTTCTGCAGTATCCAACCTATCTTACTCGAATTCACCCCCTGCAACGTTTCAGTCACCGAAACCAATGGCAGTCCCGATGAGTGGTTCCCCAATTGAGGAAATATACCATCAAGATAGACAAACAACAGTTATATTTCAATTGCTAGAAGCAGAAATGGCCAGTTTAGATCCTTCAGAAGGTAATAAAATTCCATTGACTGATATTCGCCGCCTTCTTATATCAATGCAACAAACATCAAGAGAAGATCTTGACAGTAACCCGGTGATCGAATATCCATTATGGTTAATATGGGAATTGTATCAACGCTTGGTACGTTGGAAATTAAAAACAAACGATGCTATTCGTAATATTGTACCAGGACCACCAACTTTGGCACAAGACTACAAAAGAATACAAAATCGTTGTGACAATACAAGAGTTGATTTTCAAACAATCAAATTGTTGTTTACGACTCTTCTTTTATATTCTCAGAAGCATGCCATCTCTAAATTAAAGCAAAAACCATATTTGAAAAAGAAAGAAAAGCAAGCAAAACAAATAGTGGTTTACAATTCGATTGGAGAAAAAAAAATCATGAATCGTGATATAAATGTATCAAAAATGGTCACGTTTCGTCAAATGTTTATTAATATGCGTTCAAGAGATGAACGGGCACGAGCTGCTACAAGAGAAGCATGGGATGAAATGTTAGGCATTAACAAACATTCTAAAAAAAATATACTTGACGGAGGAGACACCACAAAACTTGGTTTATCATGTATACCACCAGTACGATGGCATCTTATTCCACTGACCACACAACAATTATTTGCAGATTATGGTCGTTCTTTATTAACCGGTGTTGTTCAAAATACAAGTGCAACACAAATGACGCATTGGCCATGGCCTGTATTACCTGAAATATTTGTTAAATTACACGAACTTCAATTAAAAACGTTACCATTAAAAGATCGCGATCAATTTGAATTGCCAACGTTTCAAACCGTACAAACGTTACCGTTGCACATTGTCTTGGAACTAATACGTGAAATATTAGACGGCAAAGAAGCTGACGATATGGTACAAGACCGCCAAGGCCACCCAAGACAAAGTTTGTGCTTATTCATTTATGAATGGCATTTGCAATCGTTTGGTCTTCCTGTATTAGTAGCAAAAAGAGTTGTGAGTTTTTTACGTTCCTTACTTGAATATCGTGAAATCCCTGCGTGTCGTACTTTCGCACGTTTTTGCGGAATATTAGGCCCTTTGCCAATAAACGAATTGACGTATGGGAAAAAGAAACCCGACAAACATTTGTCTACCTCACGACATGCGACTTCATCATTCAACATGTATGTAGATGCACGTCAATGGTTTCGAGCGCGTGATGCAGCAACCAAATCTTCCAATTCAGAAAGATTAGTGAATTTAATGGGAATGGAACCATCAAGTTTAGATGTATCATCCTTATTGATCTCAGCAACATCTACGTCAAAATATCAAGTACCACTTGTCTCGCTTTATCGTGCTTTTGAATGTGTTCGAGCATTGTTTCCTGGTCACTCGCCACTGTTGAATGAAATAGAAACAGCTTTGTTTAATTTACCATCTATGACCAATGATTCAAATCCAAACGAAAGATTGTTTGAAACGGAATTCGTGTTGGAAACCATTCTATACCAATATGAACTTTGGATTGTTGGTTCTTCATCTACTCATCCCCGTCGTGGTACACATATGAACACCAATGATATAAATATTTCAATTCCAAGTGGTGGTACTGTTGCTGGTAGTAATACCAACAAAGGGAGTAACACCACCACCACCGCCGTCACACCATCTTTACCGCCCTCATCATCTGCGCCAGATACACAACAAAACGCTGCGTTTGTAATAGCAGCTGTTAAACGGCTGTTGGATGATATGATGTTAGCCGATGAAACGGCTTCTTCGGGTAGTTCTAACAAAGGAGCCCGAACTGGTTCTTTAATTCCATCGTCTTTTGAAGATACGTTGGCTGGTTGTGCAATCTGGGGCGAACAGACGCTTTCCCCGTCACTGCTTCGTACTCTTGTGAGAGAATTTGAACGGGAGGGCAATGTTGCGTACTTGGAATTTTGGTCTCAACTATACCAATACGCCACAAATCATGATGATATAGTACCTCTTCGTGTTTCAGAAGATGATGGTGCTGTTGTACTTTCAATATCAATTCTTGACCACATTCGCAAAAAAAAATTAAACAATAGCCTTGAAGGTTCATCTGTAAAAAATAAAGGCATCTATGGAAACATCATTTCAACCGGTGGCCATGGTAAATCAACAGTTCCAGTTCCATTGAAAGGGTTAACGGATCGAATGGCTGCTATGGTACCGTTGTTTTCAGCTAATTTAAATATGGATATGACATCTACTAAGAATAACAATTCAGTCCATATCTTTCACAATGGTACAATTGAAATGTCATCCAATAATATTGATTTGACACCAGGAATATCAAGAGCACCTGTACGTTTAGAACGGTCAGATATAACTCAACACAAACACATCCTAGATCATGGTGAACACAATCGACATGCAGTCAAACCACCACCCAAAAAGAAACACCCATCCTCACAAAAACGAATGAACATGACATTGTTAAATCAAAGTAGTATGACAGGTGAAAATACATTGTTGCAATCAAGATGGTCTAATTCTCACAACGAGAGTGGAAATCTACATACACAACAGTTGCTGCAATCTCAATCAGAAGAGAAAGAAAAGAAGAAGCAGCAGCAGCTGCTGCTGAAGCTGCAGCAACAACAGCAGCAGCTGCTGCAGCAGCGACAGCAACACGAACAACACCAACAACAAAAACCTGTTAAATTAGTTGTGTCAACACCAAGCATTACGGGCTCTGGCCAAGAACAAGTTGCAAACAGAAACAACAATTATGCAGAGTCGTCAAATGTGGTTGAACGTATGTCTCGTGCTGTCACGCCATCATTACATTTGAGAGCACGCCGTGCGATTATGGCATGCGGTATTATTGAACAAGATCAGCGCGAGGCTGCTTTATTTTCGATTGATCGCACACGCACTGTCTCTAATTATATGAAAACACTTCGCTTGCTGTTAGAAGATGCAGAAACGTCACAAATAAGAACATCCGAATCCAGAACAACACACGCCGAATTGACGGATGTTGATACACGTTCAATAGCGAAAGCAATATCGGGTGCATATAAATTACCAGGCAACAAAAGAAAAGCTGCCAAATCAGTGTTGGCAACGGCAACGACAAAAGTGGAGGCAGTCTCCATTCAAATTGCACTTTTGGCAGGCGTTGAACCAATTGATATCATACGTGCATCCGATGATATATTGCATACAGCTGTTTCAATTGATATTGATGAAAAAATTAGAAATCGTTTGCTGCATGCCATTAAAACAGGAAGTACCATTATTGATGCATTTGTACCACTGCAAAAAGAACAGGCTGTCAAACAAATCATTCAAGCCAAAACGACTTCTTCGTTGTTGTCCATCATCTACCATTTATTTGTCCATGGTTTTGATACCAGTGACGACAAGCATAACGAGAACAACACCAACGACGATTCAGCATTCGAACGCGTCGATGATGAAAGTACAATAACAGAAAGATCAAAAGGTTTATTAATACATGCATTAAACCAGATCGCAAATCGATTCATCTCTGACAAACAACGCCATGCAGCATTGGCAGCCTTGAACGACACTTTTACAATGACCGAAGCCTGCGTGATTCTTGTTGCAGTGATGGAGAATCAAACCAGTACTGTTGTGTCTGAACAGGCACGTTCAACAAAAGATCATATCACGGAAATGGCTGAATTGGTTCGCACTGCGTCCAGAGCATCTTCCAGAGGACATTCTTCCAGAGGAACAGCACGACCCAGTCGGTCCAACAGTCGACCCAACAGCCGTGCACGCAATGCTTTTGATCAACCTGCCCAATGGGAAAACAACGACGAAAAAGATATCAACGATGCCGTGTCAAAACAGGTCAGAAAAAAGGAGGATAAACAACGGCGACAACAGCAACATCAACGGGAACGAACACAAGAGCCAAAAATGTCTCACCAGCAGCCGCAGCAACAACTACAACCGATTGAAAAACAACAATCATCACCCAAAAATAAAGGTCTTGTCGACACTACTGCGACTAGTTCAAATGATTCAAGCGATTTGAACAATTCCGACAAAGATGCCGACGCAGATGCGGAGCGTGCTTTACTAGCGGCTGCAAAACGGGCACAAGAAGAACACGCAAGCGTAACATCGGCCAATGCCAAACGTCGAGCAAGCATGGCCGAACATGATGCAGCTATACGTGCACAAATTGAATCCGCAGATCAAATGGACGAAGAATTAGAATTGCGAACGACGCAAAAAGCGCTTGAACGTGAACAAGCTACCAAGCGCGCGGAAGAAAATGCAGAAGCAGAAGCACAACAGTTGGCAACCCAATTCGAGAAAAAAGTTCGCAATGATATGAAAAACGAAGCAGAAGAACGTAAGCGGTTGGAAACAATTGAACAAAAAAGAATCAAGGAAGAGCTGAAGATAAAAGAGCAAGAAGAAAGAGAAGAAAAAGAAAGAAAAGAACAACAAGAGGAGAAAGAGAAGAAAGAGAAAAAAGAACAACAAGAAAGAGAAGAGATAGAAAAAAGAGAAGAACAACAAAGACTGGAACGATTGGAACAAGAACGAAAAGAAGCTCTCGAACTAAAAAAAAAGGAAGACACGGAAAAAGAGATTGAATTACAAAAAGAACAAGAATTGTTAAGAAAAAATCAAGAAGAGGATGAAAAGACCGCATTGATATTACAGAATGAACTTGATGAAAAGGAGAAACACATACTGGAGGAAGAAAGAAAGATACAACTCGAAAAAGAAAAGAAAGAAGAAGAGTTGAGTATTGCCACTGCGTTGAAACAAAAAGAAGAACAGGAACAAGAACAACAAAGAGCGGCTCAAAAGAAAAAAGAAGACGAAGAACACTTGAACGAACAAAAATTGTTAGAATTGGGGAAAAGAATTGAAAAGGAAGAAGAAGAAAAAGCAAAAATACGTGCCAAAAAAGCTTCCAAACAAGCCGAAAAAGATTTACATTCGTTGACAATAAAACAACACAAAGAAGCATCAGATACTACTGCCACCGAAGAGAACAAGAAAGTTTTGAAAGAGCAGGCAGTCGAAGTTGTGGTGGAACCCGATGAAAATACCACAGAAAAAAACATTGTCCACCAAGAAGAAGCAGAGCAGAAACAAGATGATGACACCACTACAAGTGAGAAAAACAATGCCAATGAAAAAATTGAGAAAGAAGCGCCAGACCAAGTTGATACACAAGATCCAATTCAACCAGAACAACTAGGTCAACTAGGTCAATTAGGTCAATTAGATCAACCAGAACAACCAGAACAACCAGAACAACCTGTACAACCTGTACAACCTGTACAACCTGTGCAACCTGTACAACCGGTACAACCGGTACAACTGGTACAACCGGTACAACCGGTACAACCTGAACAATCTGTACAACCTGAACAACTTGAACAACCTGTACAACCTGAACAACCTGAACAACCTGAACAACCTGAACAACCTGAACAGCCAGAGGAATTGGTGCAGCCAGAACAACCCGAGGTCGTTGAAGAAGAACCACCAACAAATTTTTTCAAAAAAACAACGGATTTATTAAACGAACAGCAAGAGTTCATTGAACAAATCCAACATCGAAAAGAAAGTGAAACGCTTGCGAATGAAGAAACAGCGGTCAAAGAATTACAAGATTGGTATACCAGTTTTCAAGACTTGTGTGTCTCTGATGAAGAAGATTCAGATGGAATGGACAGTGGGAATGATGAATATGGATTGAATGCTGTTAATACAGCACAGGCAATAGCAGCACAGGCAAAAGCAAATGCTGATGCCATTGCACGAAAATCGCAGGAAGCAGCACAAGCACTTGTTAGCAGTCGAGAAAAAGCATTGATTGAAAAAGAAGCCAAGGAAGCAGAGGCAAAAGCATTGCAGTTGCAAGAAGAATTAGAAAAGATTTTGCACGAACGTCGAGCACGTGAAACAAGACGTCAAAAAAGGCAACAAAAAAGATCTGGCCCACCAAGAAGACGTCAAATGTCAATGAATGGGTTAGTGCCTGAATACGGATTGAACTTTTCCGACAACATACAATTTGACCCATTTCAACTGATGAAAGGACCGACCTCTGTTCCACCCTGGGAAGAAAGCAATGCCATGAACGACGATTCCAACGAGGAAGACGAGGACGACCACCACCACCACAGTGACGAGGAAGAGGAAAAACAATGGCGAATCACCAGAAATCGTGTCCTGTTGAATGCCGGGTCTGAAAAATTAAAGAAAATGATGGCGGGTGCTGTGGAAGACGTGCTGCCCGAGAAATGGGAAACTGCACCACGCATGTTTAAAATGGAACAAGCCACTTGGCGCCCTTGGTTTCGTCGTCAAGAAGAAGATCTGTTGCATGAAGTGGAAGTTGTGGAAGAACAAGCATTGGATGTCATGGCAAAAAGATTAGCCGATCAGAAAGCAGCATTGTTGGCCGGTGATTTTATGGACGACGACGCCGACAGCAAAGACAAACAAGAAAGAGCAAAAGGTCATTGGGGAAAAATTCGAATGCATGTTAAAACAAAATGGCGTATGTCGAAAATGTTAAGAAAATCAAGAATGAAAACATTGGCGGTACGATCCGTTGTCTCTGGTGAACCAATCAATGACATCATACCGAAAGGAAAAACAAAAGAGGACGATTTGTCTTCCTTTAAATATTACGCGTTGCAAGTCAACAGTGAACATGCTATTGTAACCGTCAACGTGACCAGTTCGCAAGGAGATCCTGATTTGTATGTCTCGAATCATATCTTGCCATCGACCGTCGATTACACATGGAAAGTCAATGCAATTGGTAAATGTCGTTTGGTTATATTTCCATCGGACCCTAATTTTATTGTTGGCAACTACATGTTTGGTGTATATTCCCATGTACCAGCAAGATATGTATTGTCGGTGGATGTCTCGGGTGGTGCTTATTCAAGTGAATCCATTCGTAACGTGGAAAGATTGACATCCAAATTCAATACAGTTGCGGAAGGATTTATTGTGTCCAACATGAAAAGGAATCAAAAAAAACCAACGACAAAAGCTCACACGAAAAAAATAACACTGACGTCCAAAGAGAAAGCCGAAGTCTACGCTGCCGAAGAAGCGGACTCCGAATTACGTTTAAGTGTCATACGTGAAGAAGTCGCTAAAAAAGTTGAAAAAATATCCAGCAAACGTTTAAGATCAATAGCAAAATTGGAACAAATCATGAAACGTTCCACCAAACAAAGAGGCTTACTTGCTGAACAATATGTCATCGAGGACAAACACGCGAGTGACGAGGACGAGCTGTCTTCTTCGGCGGACGACGAGGACGACGAAGAGGAGGAAGAGGAGGAAGAGGAGGAAGAGGAGGAAGAGAAGCGCCGATTGGAAGCACAAGCTGCTGCGGCGGCTACTGCCACTGCTGGTGGCAGTAGTCGAAAGAAAAACCAAACTGGCCTACCCGAACGACAAAGTATAGCAGAGATGTTGAAAGCATTGGAAGCCGCAGAATCTGGATCCAGTTCGGACGAC
>Ga0115007_10000963_pt1 | contig 18750 bp, 12 predicted proteins | sample ArcOceMetagenome_2_FD_87166 | JGI IMG/M metagenome (GOLD analysis project Ga0115007, IMG submission 87166) | Marine eukaryotic phytoplankton communities from Arctic Ocean - Arctic Ocean ARC135M Metagenome | ecosystem: Environmental > Aquatic > Marine > Oceanic | place: Arctic Ocean | collected...
AATATCTTGATTTAAAGAAGTTGCATAATAAAACATATAACTCATATCTGTCACACTACTCACGTCCCAATTTCCAATAGGTTGATTGAAAGATGATGCCTCATAAAACATCTGTCTCATATCAGTCACATTGCTCACATCCCAATTTCTAATATCATAATTGAAATCAGGGTTATGATAAAATAATTGTGACATATCAGTTACCTGACTTACATCCCAATCGGAGATATTACCATAGGTAGTTGTGGCTGCAGATAGGTCTGAATCCCAAAGATCTACTGCTGTTTGAATATTAGCATTTGTAATTGCTGTTTGAGTATATCCAAATATTGAAATAATTAATAAAGCGGATAGTAAGAGTAGTTTTTTCACAACTCTAATATAAGAAATGTTAGTTTAACCTATTTAAAAGGTTTAGAAATAGCTGAGTTAAAATAAGAAGATATGCCTATGATTTAGTGATTATTGGAAAAAACTTTAAATCAATAACAATTAAGGGTTGGCGTATCATTTAACAGTCGCAACTGGCCTCACATCCCTCAAAATGCGTTATGTAGGTTGCTCCCTCGAAAACATATTCAAAACTAAATTCAAGAGACGGATTATTTTGATTAAAGTTATTAATTTGGCCTGACCCATAGTATGAAACAGTATTTTGAATAAAAGGGTCAAATACATTAGAGTCGATAACAAATTCAAATATTCCAGAAGTTGCATCTGTACTATTCCTATTCCAATTGATAAAATCTAATACCAACTCATAATCGGGATATACTCCATATTGCTGAAAGTAATCATCATCAATTAAGTGGAAATTTAATATAATGGTTGTATCATCAAAAAGATTAGAATAAACAGAGCATACTGCTTGCGAATGTATATCGGCCCTTACAATATTGTAAGGGTTTTTTGTTGAACTATTTTTACTTAAACGTTCTAAAGGACTTACCTAATTAAGAAGATTAGAAATAGCTGACCTAAAGGAAGAAGATATTTCTAAACCACTTAAGTTAAACTTTCATTTCTTATATTTGAGTAAACTAACTTATTATGAAAAAAGTGTTATTTACTATTCTAATATTATTTTTGTCATGCACTCCAGAATCAAATGAAAATAATATTGATACAGACAACGATGGTATTTATGATTCCGATGATAATTGCCCATTGGTTGAAAATTCAGATCAATTAGATTCTAACAATGATGGAATAGGGGATGTTTGCTCAGATGACACAGACCTAGATGGTATCTTAGATTTATTAGATAACTGTCCACTGACAAGTAATTCAAACCAAGAGGACGAAAATAATGACGGTATTGGTGATGCTTGCTCAGACTTAGATGATGATGGACTAATTGATAGTGAAGATAACTGTCCGTTGACAAGTAATTCAAATCAAGAGGATGATAATAATGATGGAATTGGTAATGCATGTTCTGATTTAGATAATGACGGGGTTATAGATGGTGAAGATAATTGTCCATTATTTGTAAATCCTAGTCAAGAAGATTCAGATGGGGACGGAATTGGAAATACATGTGATGCAACTGCTTTATTTAATTCATCAGAAACTTCAATATTTATTGGTCAGCAGGTAAGTTTTTTAAGCACTTCAACAGGAAATCCTGATTTTATAGAATGGACTTTTGAGGGTGGAATTCCCAATACATCAAATGAGAATTCTTTAGATGTAACATATAACTCTATTGGTAATTTTGATACTAGTTTGTATGTTACAAATGGTATTTATGAGGACACTATTACTTATGAAGACTACATAAATGTTTGTTATAATAAGTCATTTGAAAATAATCAACTTGATGGATGGATCTCAAACGGATGGGAGTTTTCTGGAAGTACAACATGTCCTGATTGCTTATATGCTTGGCAAAATAGTACAAGCCCTGGTGAGTATGTAGAATTTGATATTTGTAATGATTTTTCAAACTTACCTAACAATTCAACATTTTATTTTGATGCCATGGGTGATGGTACATTTAATTTATTAGATAGACTTTCAGTGAAAATTAATAATGTAAGTGTAGATATATTGACGATAAATTCTGCTGGTTTAACTACATTAGGACAATACTCAGTAGATATCCCAAATAATTTAAGCAATACAAATATATGCTTAGTGGCAACTCTATTTTCCACAAATAATATCTATTTAAATAACTTAAGAATATGTGAAGATTAAACTTCATCATTCTTAAAAATTAAATATTTGTTCAATAATATAAATTAGCAGAAGTTTACGCAATTACCGGTCTTTATTTACATAGAAAATTAGACACCTTTTTATATGTTTCTGTAAACTCTCTAAGCCTATCAAGGTCTTGCAAGAAAAAGTTCGATAATTGGACTACGTTTTGTACAAATTATTCCCAAGAATAATAATTTATTTTTGAGGATAATTTTTTTTAACTTTACTTTCAAATAATTAATAATGATAAAGAATATAGAATTAACTTCTAATCGTTTCAGTAAACTTTTAATGTTTTTGTTATTTATTACAGTGAGTCAATTAAGTGCTCAAAACAAATATATTAAATGGATTGAAAAAAAACAGTACCAGCGAACTTCTAGAACTCTTCCAAAAGTTTTAGAAAAAAAGTCAGATAAGCCTATAGATTTAATGAATGCTTATTATGCTTTAGCTTTTTTGAAGAATCAACGTGAATACAAAGACTTTAGTACCATAATTGCATACCAAGATCTTTTGATGGCATTTAAGTGTTATGAAGACGCTAAATTTATGGATCCTAAAAAACTTGCTAAAGATGACTTAAACCTAAACATACTAAGGGAATATTTAGAAATTATTTGTAATAATGCTTTTGTTGATATAAGTGAAAAAGACACTGTAGACGAGTATAACTACTTTTTAAATAATTTTAATCGAATGAGTTATGATTTACGTATCAAAACTATTACACAACGCAACAAAAAAGCATTTTCCAATACAAAATTAACTGATACAGAAGCAGCGTATATTAGATATATTGAAACCTATCCCGGTACTGTATTTATAAGTGAGGCTATTAGTCTAAGAAATATGCGTGCTTATGAAAACTCACTAACCGATGATACCATAGCAGCCTACGAAAACTTCCTGGCTCGTTATAATAATGCAGATCAGGCCCCATTGGCACAAAGTCGAATTCACGAACTAGCCTTTTTAAAAGCTCAAAATCAAAATACCGCTGCAGCTTATTTAAAATTTTATAATAAATACATTGATAGCAAACAAGCAGAAAGAGCTTTTAAACGCTTTGAAGAATGCCAGTTTTTAGAGAATACTACTATTGGAAACTGGAGTAGCTATGTTAATTTTAGAAATACTTATAGCCAAAGCCCATGGCGAAATGTAGCTAACGACTCTATTTATAACATAGCAGTTGCCAAAGAAATTCCAAGAGCTCTTGAATACACTATTCAGGAAGATTCTAGTTTTCACACTTTGGATAATATAACTACCTATTATGGATGGATATCTAAAGATGGAGAATTATCAACACTAGAGAGGTTTGCTGAACAATTCCCCTACGACTACCAAAAAATTGAGGACTATGGTACTGACCTATCCCTAGCAAAACTTGCATTTGATCTTTATCTAACCCAATCGTTAAAACTTACAGAACGCAAGGGCGCTGTTGCAAGTGATGAAATGGGTAAACGCCTACAGAGAGAAGGTGCAAAATCAGGCGCTATTCAAATTTCATTATCATGGGATAATTTTAATGATCTTGACTTACACTGCATTGATCCACTTGGAAATAATATTAATTATTCACAAAAGACATCGCCCTCAGGTGGGGAACTGGATATTGATATGAATGCGAGCGCAGAAGATTCAATTGAGCCCGTTGAAAATATAAATTGGTCTGAAGGGAATGTTCCAGAAGGGGAATACATTGTTTACGTAAAACATTTTAAAAACCATAACTGTGGATATAATTGCACAGACCCTACAAAATATCATGTACGTGTAAAAAATGGCCTTTACACTAACGATTATTATGGAAGAGTCTCAACTAATGATGATTTTATAGAGATTGTTAAATTTAACTTTAAGCCTACTAAGTTTGGTGATGTTGAAATCACAAGAAATAACAAGTTTAAATACATTGAGTACATAAAAAAAGCAGCTCCAAAAGAACTGGCTTATGTTGCTCTTCAAAAAGTATTAGCAAATGACATTGAAAGCAAAAGATGGAAGTCTGCTTTAAAAGCTTTAAAAAAACTTAAACCTTATTTTAAGGGTTCAAAAAAAGTACAAAATCTAGAAACTATTTTGTCATCTGAATATGATCGTAGTATTCGAGCAGTTAATTTAACTGCAATTAATACTTCTGGAGACGAGTACCAACCAGTGATCTCTGCGAATAATCAAATACTCTTTTTTTGTGGTAATAATCGTTACGATAACATAGGTATGGAAGATGTCTTTACTTCATACGCGTATGATAATTCATGGAGTAGTGCCTCACTTCAACAAACATTATCTTCATCAGAAAAAAATGATGCTTTTATGGCTATAAGTTCTGACGGGAATACAGCAATCTCTTTTCAGGATGGTAAGCTAGGTACCATTCAAAGAACTATAAACGGATGGTCTGAAATCAAAGACCTTCCAATTTCAATAAATACGGGCTCATGGAACGCAGATGCCATGATTAGTAGCGATAATACAACTATAATTTTTACTTCAACAAGAGAAATTGGGTACAACCACAGTAATTATAAAGAATATCACGCTACAGCAAATAAATATGCTTCAGATTTATTTGCCGTTCAAAAAAACAATTCTGGTGAGTGGGGAACTCCAGTAAATATGGGGGAGGCAATAAATACGCCCTACTCAGAACGTAGTCCATTTTTACACCCTGACATGAAAACTCTTTATTTTAGCTCTGATGGTCATGGCGGATTGGGAAATTACGATGTTTACAAAAGCACAAGGCAGGATGAAGATTGCTGGGATTGTTGGTCTAAACCCGTAAACATGGGTAAGGAAATAAACACAATTGATGACGATTGGGGTTATAAGATTTCAACTGATGGAAATAATGCATACTTTGCGAAGAAAGTCAAAGGCGAGGACCACTTTGACTTATACACTCTTAATATACCTTATTACCTTCGCCCCGATTATGTCGCAACTATTTCCGGTAAAATAGAAGGTCTTGACAATCAAATCATTCCAGCAGAAATTGTTTGGGAAGATTTAGAAACTCAGACGCAAATTGGAAGATCTCAAACTAACCCAGAAACAGGAGAGTACTTTATTGTTTTACCTATGGGTAAAATCTATGGCTATTATATAGATAAAGACGACTTCTTTCCGTTTTCTAGTAGTTTAGATCTTAGAGAAGAAACGGAAGCTATAAACTTAGATGAAAATATAAAAATTATTTCTTTTGAAGAGATGATTGACAACCAAATACCGGTCCCTATTTCTAATTTATTTTTTGGCACCGGTAGTAATCGTTTACAGCGGTTGTCATTTGCTGAACTAGATCGACTAGCTCGAATTTTAAATAAAACTCCGTTAAGAGTGGAAATTACCGGACATACAGATAATATAGGAAGTGAAGAGGTGAATTTAAATTTATCTCAAGAAAGAGCGGCTCGAGTAAAAAAATATTTAGTAAAAAAAGGATGTAATCCTGAACGAATAGAAACAGTTGGTAAAGGTGCTTCAGAGCCAGTCTCAGAAAACGAAACAACTGAGGGGAGGCAAAAAAACCGAAGAGTTACTATTCGTTTTATAGAAAAAATAAGAAACTAAAGCTCCATCGGTAAATATTTGGTGTGCAATTAAATATAAGCTAATTATACTCGCTATACTTGTTGAGGAAGATATGCCTATGGTTTAGATTATTGGTTTTAATTCACAACTATCTTTTTCGTTATTTTTTGTGGTCCATCTGAAATTTGAAGTAGATAAATTCCTGATTGTGTATTAGTTAGGGATATAACTTCCTCAAATCTTATATTAGTAGTATAATTATTTTTATAAATCATCCTTCCTCTTATATCATAAACTTGGACTGAAATATTTTTTCCTGACCTTGTATTAAATCCAACAGTGAATGATCCGTTATTAGGATTTGGAAAAATCCGAAGGTTGTCTAGCTCTATATCTCCTGTATTCAATGATGATTCTGAACAAATTTCTATAGAATAATCGTTTAAAATACCAGTATCTCCAATGTGATAGTCATAAATTTCTATAAGCCAAGTTCCTGCAGCACTTAGTTCATCAAAATTGGATAAAGGAGTATTTCCTGATTGGTATGTACCTATAGTAGGGCTTCCACAAACAATTGCAGATGTTGATTCATCGTCAAATGTAATGTCTAAATTATCATCACTTCCACAATTTCTATCGAATACAACCGATTGTGTTCCGTCTGGATGTTTCAATATGATTACTAAGTCGTTTATATAAGTATGGGCTATGTCAATATTAAAATTTAGATCTGATATCGTTATATCATCCGTGATATCTAGACTCAATACTAGTGGATTGCCAGCATTATTGGCTGCTATTCCATCTGGTATTTCTAAATTTAAAGATGCTTCAGAGACAAATGTCTCACATACTTCCTCCAGGCCTACAGTTATATTTTGAGTATTGATATTAAAGAAAATATTAGATGTTGCGACTACCATTACCCTAGAGCTGCTTGAAGATACATTAGGAACAGTAATATCATGACTTCCGTCATTTGGCACTCCTGCTGCTAAAACAGTATCATATCTAACCCCATATTTCGAAAATAAAATATCTACATTCATTTCATTAATCCCATTAGACGTGGTACCAGCAACATCCCAAGTGATGGTTTCAGTAGAACCTACTATCCACGACTGTCCATTAATATTTTGAGAAGTAACCAAAAATGGGCCAGCGGCAGATTTAACTGTAGCTAACATTTGTGCTGAAGCTGTTTGTCCTCCTCTGGTATCATTATCTCTGACAGTCAGTTTAAAGTTTATATCACGATCTACAGAAGCTAATTTTTCCCAATCTGAAGACACACCACCATTTGATAAAATATCAGATATTTTTGGAATATGCCTTATTGGTGAGGCTGTAGCCTCAAAAGAGCGAACAAGGGGTCCTTCAAAATTGGTCTCCATAGGGGGACCCGCAGGGTCCAAGTCGTATTGTTCCCAATTGAAAGTATGCGACATTGTTCCATCTATATCTGCTGAGCTACCGGTGAGCTTATATGGAGTAGATGCTGGAATATTGTAATTGTTACCTGCACTTACTGTTGGAGCGGTGTTTCCAGTGGCCATCTGAATAGCACAAGTACTGTTTCCTATTGTGATATTATCCCACATCATTTGTAAGCTTTTTTGATGAAAATAAGCATCACTATTAGATTGAACATTTTGTGGGGAACACAAACCAGCATAAGCCATTATTGTTGAGCCACTTCCAGGCTCGTATGCATTAGAACCTGATCTATTTGAACCGCAACCACCACCATCACCATTAAATGTGTGCGGTGCACCAAATTGATGACCAAGCTCGTGAGCAACATAATCAACGTCGTAGGAATCTCCAACCGGGTTACTTGACCCAGTAACTCCTCTAGCTTTGCTGCTTGTGCAGGGAGAGTTTAGAGCAGCTAAGCCACCTCCTCCTGTGGAAAAGGTATGACCAATGTCGTAATTATTCCATCCAATAATATCATCAATTACAGTTTGACTCTCATTAATTAAACTCCCTGAATTGTTGTTTGAAAAGTTGTCAGAATCAATAAAAATAATGTTTTCATTATTAGCAACGATTGTCATCGTTAATGATAAATCCCTTTCATAAATAAAGTTATTTCGATTTATAGTCACTACCATTGCAGCTAGCACTGCTGCTTTTTTTTCTAGCTGAGAGCTCGTAGACAATAGGCCTGCAGCGTTCCAATGAAATTCCGAGTATTCTATAGTGCATGCTAAAGCTAGTCTAAATTCACGCATAATACCATCATTGGCATTAAAATTTGATATAGTTCTTTGCTCTAAGTTTATTTGATTGTTATCAAACCCACATGACCAATCTGAATCAAGAGGGGGTAAATCCCTTTTTGAATAAACTATATATGAAATTGCATCATTTGAATATGGATCAATGAATTCTGTTCCTGAACCAGAAATATAAGATATGGTATGAAGACCCTTGGGAGTGATACTAAATCTAATTGTATTGGATGGATTTTTAATACTTTTACCTATGTAAGTCTTAATTTCAGGGTGTCTATCTTGTAGTAGACTATCCAAAACAGAGGCCTCTGAAATAACATATGTTTCAAATAAATTATCAGAAGTTGGAAAATCTAAAAGTTTGACATAATTATTTGTTTTGTTTTTTCTTTGGGGAGTGTCTTCTAAATAATATTTTAATGACTCAATATCCAAATTATAATAGTGTGCTTTAGTTGGTTGTGTTTTTCTAAATTTGAGATCTTTCTTTGAATAATTTTCTTTTGTAGTTCTAGTCCAAAATGTTTTGGGATTTTGTGAGAAGGAAAATGATGAAAACATAAAAAATAAGAATACCAATAGTTTTTTAGTATAATCGTATCTCATGGTATTATTGTTTTTGATTTTTATAAATTTACAATTAAATTATAATGAGTAAATATATGTTAAAAACCATAAGTTTAATTCTTTATTTATCACTTATTTGTGTGTTTTTCATAAACTGTAAATCAATTATTTATAAAAAAAATAAGACTGATTTTACTGTTTATAATATTTCTGATTGTCCTGAAGACGGCACTTGTTTCTTAGAAATTATTGAAAATAAGTGTGTAAAAATTCAAAAGGATGAATTCGATAAATCATATATAATTTTTGAAGAAAATGAATCTACGTCAGTATTGAAGTTTAATTATAAACGTAATAGAGTTAAGGGAGTTGCAGACCAAGGTTACCAAGAATTGATTTATTTAAATATTAACAATGATATGAAAGAAATAGCTTTAATTGATGAGTCCTTATCTGATGTTGGTGTAATTTTTGGGCGACTATGTTTTTGTCGAGAAAACACAGGTTATTTTGAAGTTGAAGATGGAAATCTAAAAATTAAAAAATTAAAAAAAATGGGTTATAAACTAGATTTATCTTTTAAAATTAAAGATATCCCACAAATTATAAGCTCTATTAGTGAAACATTTTATTATTAATTATTTGAAATTTAATTCACGTAAATTTTCTGTAAAAATCCATTAGCAAAATAATTTGTTCCTTTAGAAAGTTTTGTAATAGTATAAGTTTTAAAATCTCCTCTCATTTCCTTTAATTCGGTAACAGCGACAAAGATGGGTTCCCTTTTTTCCTTGTCCCAAATCTTTACGTTTAGGCGGCCAACCAGATCTTCATAATTAGAAAGCTTTTCTTTTGTTAATATTTTGGTTAGTGACGTAAATCCATAATTCTCAAAATACATGGGGTGATTAGGAGTCACTTTTATACTGTATTCCTTTGTTGAAATTTCGATAAGTCTTGAATGATTAATCTCATAATAGTCTAGAACATTCGCGGTGTCTAATATCTTAAGGCTCTCGTCTATAATATCAATACTTTCTGATTTCTCTAACTGTTCCATTGTTTTTAATGTTTCCAAACCAATAGTTGTATCAGTTGAGAAACAACATCCTCGACTACTAAACTGACTTATTGCAGTATCCTTCCATTTTTTACCGGGATAAACATCTATAATTTCAAAGATTAAATAGCCACTATAACCATTTACCGGAAGATCAAATCTTTGTTCGCCCATACGGTCTTTCAGTCGTAAATAACAAAGAGATCTTCCATTATATGAAACTTTAAAAGTTTTAACCCTAGAGTTATTATAATAACTATTTATGTCTTTTTGATAGCCATTTAAAATCATATTCGGAATAAAGCCTTCAAAAGTAATTTCTTGTCCTATACCATATCCAGACTTACCTTCAACCCATGCAGTGCGAGGATTAGCGTCTAACATGTTATATGGACGATATGAATTAGAGCCTTGTCCTTTTAAAAAACTAGAAGCTGAAACATCAGCCGAAGCTTCGGTTAAACACCTTGAAAATGACATCTCTTGGCCATATTCTTTTATGTCTGCTTTTAGTTCAGCTGCATAATCATAATATTTACTACCTCCTTGGGTATAAACTGTTGGTAAATTTTGAGAGGTAATGGTAAAAGAAAAGAACAAGGAAATTAGGCTAAAAACTTTCATGATTTAAATAGTTTTAATTTTCAATTTTAAAGATAATAAAAAAAAACTTTCGACTTGTATTTTATCAGCCTATTACTGTGCTAAAATAATGACAGGGTTATATAGACTGATTAACAAATTATCTACCATTTGAAGAGAAGTGTTGGTAATCTTTTGAGTATTTCCAATTGCCGCCCCATTTCCAACCTATTTTCTGAAAATATTTTATAATATTTGAGCTTTTTGTTATTGTCCCTTTTTGATTTTCATTATAAGTAGCTCCCTTGGGATAAGTCTTTGAATTTCTTGAGATATAGGGATTTTGAAAGGGGTTGATATCAATGGCTAATCCCTTTGCGTGCTCTGATGTTTGGCCATTTTGACTTTTTCTAAAATTAAAACAACTGGTATTATTATCTTTCATTGATTTAGAATCACTCCAATTAAAATGATGTACTGGGATCACAGAGAAAATTGGAAATTTGTCTTTTAGTAACATTTCAAAAACAGATTTTATTTTATCTGCAAATAAATAATGACAAACTACTTGGCCTTGATGAATTTTATTGTCAAACCCATAGTAAAAAACAGTAATTATAGTTTGACTTTTAACAACTTTGTTAGGGATTATTTTGCCAGAGAAAACTTCTATTCTTGAGAAATTAGCATCAATAATTGTATCATTACTAGCTTGAGTATTAAATGGATATAGTAATGATAAAAATAGAATTATTCTCATTTAAAATTAATTTTATTAAATTTAGATAAAATTAAAAATATGGAAACTATAATTAATAAATTTTTTAGCAAAAAAGTATTTATTTCTTTTCTTCTTTTATTCAGTGCTCTGAACAGCTCCTTGTTGTCACAAACTAAGCACCCTGTCCCAGAAAATTTTGGTAATGAACGGGTTGCTGAGTTCTACCCAATCGGGTGGTCTAAGTCTGCTAATTTTGCTTATATGGTATTAGAGCACCAACCTTTCGTGGGAAGCTTTTGGACGCTTGTGATCCAAAACACTAAGTCAGACAAAATATTATATAATCTTATGTTTGATGGAGATGGGGGTGCTAAAGATATATCTAACCCACAAAAGGAATGGTCATATATTTACAGAAAAACCAAAAGGTATTTAGACAAATATAAAATAGAGCCTCAAAGAGAATTCTATAAATTTAAAGATATCTCAACACGAAGTGGATATGAGTACAGAATTTCTTATAGAAAGATTTCTGGAGTTGCAGACATGTCATATGGAAGATCTGAAGAAATTGTTGGTTTTAGAGTAAAAGTTAGTGATGATTATGGATCTAAAACTATCACTAAAGATTATAGGAATTATGGTGGTGTGTTTGTAGATAATATTTCTTTTTTTGGTGCAATTGAAAGTCCATTTGAGGATAGAATTGTTGTTATAACCTCTTTTGAAGTATATGACTATCAAGGAGATGCTGGTGGTACCGCTTTAGCAATCGCAGGGTGTAAATTAAATACCGGATTTAAATAGCTCAAAATATATTTCACTGATAAATATTGATAACTTTGAGAATCAAAATAATGGTGAGCGATCAGCCGTATTAAAAATTGATATTGATACATCTATTCACTTGGAATAGAAATCATCTTAGCTGGTTTGGTGTACTGGTTTGTGAGTCTTGAAAATAAGAGGCTTTCAAAAAGCTGAATCTGAAGAGAAGAATTTGAAATGCTAAATTAGGGAAAAGACTATCGGAATCATCAATTAAATAACGCCCTTGGGACATTATAATCATCCCAAATCCCGTCATACCAAACGTCAGTTGAAAAAGCTTCAAGCTCAACTATATACCATTTGCCATAATTTCTCTTTAACAGGCCCTCTACGTGGCAACAATCGTCATAATCATTTGTTCTAACCTCTCTTCGGTCTTTTCTAACAGCAGTTCCTTGGAACCAAGCATATTGACTAGAGACGTTCAGCGTATTCACAACAAAAATGAATTCTTGTTTGTAATCTTGATACAAAGAAGCTCTTAGAATGTCTAGAATTAAAGTCCGCTCCTGTTTGTTGCTTTTGGTTTTCTTTTTAAAGCTTTCTATTTGTTGCCCAAAGGTGCTTAAAGAAATAAGCAAAGCGAGTGTAAAAAATATATTCTTCATAATAAGTTCGATTACTCAAATATAAAAAATTTAAGTTTAACCTATTTATGAGATTTAGAAATTGCTGATAATTCAAAGACTTGCTCTCTAAAGTTCAATAGGTACAAAATGGTCATGCCCTCATTTGCAGTTTGAGGTTAAATATCATGATTTTGCTTTTGACCCTGAAAAGATGTTCTCAATAAAAGACTCTTTATTATTAGGTGACAAGATATTATTAAAGAAAGCTGACTTTCATTCTTCTATAGCCGCATGAAGAAAATATCATACGATTAAGTCTGGGCTAACACTATCACATTTAGCTGTTCGTTAGAATACCTCCGTATCAAAAATATTAAAAATCAATCGTAAACTTGATATGAATTCTATAATCGGTATTGGAATGAAGATACGTGTCATATAATAGCAAATGTAATTTTAATGAAAAAGATCAAATCTGATTTTTTCGACTGTTTTGGCTAAAAATGACCAATGAATCTTTATTTTTTTAATAAGTTTTTATACGAGCGAATAGCACTAATAGTAGTGCAAAAAAAAATAGAGAGAACTTGGTGCGGAGATCCTCCTTATGCGCAACATCAATAGCTTTTATATGAGGAGGGTTAAAAGAATTCGGAGTACCCAAACCCTCAAGAATCACAAAGGATTTATTGTTGGGTAGGGGTCTCTCTAGAAAAAATTTGTTATCAGAAAAATCATTACACCATGAAACACTATCAACTAATTTGTCTTCACTGTCCAGTAAATATAGAGACTCTCTTTGGGTCTTACTTAACAAAGAATTAGGGAGCTTAGTTACATGTAAGTCTTGAATATTAGTTTTTGATAAAAGCGCTTTATCCGATAACGAGACCAGCTTCCAATTATCTAGTTTAATTTGTGTTTTTTCACTAGAGATTAGCTCAACCCATTTATCATCAATATTTTCACCAAGCCCACCAATTTCATTTATTTTAACTTTATTTTTCCATGGGCTATCCCCAATATAATCAAACTTTATCTTAACTTTAAGTGTATCTACAGAACGATTTAGAAGAGTATCTTTTAAAGATCTTATCCATAACATATCATTCAAATTTTCATCCCTATCCGATAGCCCCAGGGCATTGCTGTTTTCAGATGCTGAAATGAATGTTTTATATAAGGGATGTGGTTTTATTTCAATAGGAATCGGAATATTTTTGAAAAACTTACCTGCAAATCTAGCGGATAGAATCTTATTTTGATTAAGACTTACGACTCCGTTTTTAGAAGAATCTATTTTAATATCAAGATGAAAACTATCTCCTAGATTAAATTGATCTTTTGTGTGTTTTAACAAATATTTTGGCCTAATTCTGGAAAAATCCTTCATATTTTTTACACTTCTCTCCCACTTTAAAGAGTCTCCTTTTATAAGTTTAAAATGACGCATAAGCTCAGGCTTATAAACTGTTTTGACGGAGTCAATCACTCTATTAACATTGTCTGGCTCAAAGACCGTAGCTAAAGAGTAGCATATTTGATTTATAAATTGGTGTTTTAAATTTTTGTTTTTTAATACTTTTCTTAACAAAAGTGTTGACCACTGAGGGTTGTGCCAAACAGTCTTAACAGGGCTAAGCCTATCCCTTAAAAAATTATAGCCTGCACCACCAAAACCAAGGTCTGTGTCATACATTATCCATCTAAAAGCACCATCGGCATCAGGCTGCCAAAAACGAATGTTACCCCTGTAATCCGTATTACTTAAGTAGATTTGAGCAATATTATAATCTAGAAAGTTTTTAACATCCATCATCTTGTTTAATGAGTCAATGTTTTCTGCGTTTGTAAGACTGTTTTTAATGAGGAATTGTCTTAACTCTTTATAGGACTTATTAGATCCGTGATCTTCAGTAAACCTTCCTTGTAGTAGATTTAAAGTTTCAATGTCAGCATTAAAATTATACTTCAAATAATGCTGTCCAATTCTTTCTCTTAGGTTATAAACACCCCAGAAACTTCCATTAACGAACAAGTTAACGGGTTGAAATTCTTGAATGTCTATGTCAAGGTTTTTCGATAATTGAGTAGTTAAGACGTCTTTAAATCGTGTTTGGTAAGCATCTCCTCCAGAGTTTCTTAATATTAAGTGTTTATATTTTTTATTGGATCTATATTTAAAAAATGGGTAATTAAATTTTTTTTTTCCGTAAGTCTGCCTTGCGATTATTCTTAAGGATTTTTCACTAGCATTTCTAGTCATCCCTCCAAATATTCTAAGCCCCGCGTTTTGATTTACAACTTCCTTTCCGTCAAGATCAAGGTAGATGATCCTACTTTTTCTTTCCCACTTTTTATTATAATTTGCGCCCCTCCAATGTCCAGCACTATCTTGGTAAGCTCTTGGACCTCTTGTGTATATGCCTTTATATGGGTCGTATAAATTGGACTCCTGGGTGGATATTGACATAACAGGGAATGTTGTCTTGAAATTTATTAAATAAAAACAGGTTTGTTTATAGACAACTTTATCATTTATCCTTAGGCCAAAACTAATCACTTTTGATTTATCTACGACTAAGGAGTCTTTCCATTCTCTACTAGATTTGTTTGGCTCCGACCCATCTAATTCATACACAAGCTGTCCATAATTAGATGAAGCTTTAAGTACAAAAGCATCATAGGACCCGCTTGACTGTGAAATAACGACAGAATCGTTCTGGCTGTAACTAAAAAAAAAAGAAAGTAATAAGGCTAGAAAACAAGACTGTTTCATTTATCTAGGCTTAATTTAAGTTCTATTCGTCTGTTTTTATTTCTTCCTTCAAGAGTTTCATTTGAATATCTTGGCTTAGAAATCCCAAGGCCTGTATAAGAAACCCTTTCTTTGTTTATCCCTCGTTTAGTTATAAAGTCATAGACAGACTTCGCTCTTAAATTAGAAAGGTTTTGGTTGAAGCTCACGTCACCTGAGGAGTCCGTATGTCCTTCTACTATTATTTTATGGTCATAGTTAGCATTCAATAATTCTACAATAAAAAGAAGCTGTTTCATCGCCTCCATAGGGATTTCATATTGATTTTTTTGAAACTGAACTTCTAGATTAACCCCAGTCACTTTAAACTCAATACGCCTATTCTTGTCATCTGCATTTTTGTTGTTTTCGAAATCTAACAATTTACTTTCACCATATCCTTTAAATGTTAATCTTTCAGTATCAATTCCTTCTTTTAAAAGATAATCATATACAATTTTTGCTCTTTTCTCAGAAATAGTTTGGTTATATGCATCAGTCCCTCTAGATGAACTATGACCCCCGATTTCAACATCAAAAAAGTAATTACTTTTAAGTAATACAATGTACTCATCTAAAGCAGTTAAGGTCCCAGGAGAGATGTCTGTTGAATTTCTCGCAAATGGCACCTTAGTCAAAAGGGTACTTTTAAGCTTTTCTTTTTCAGTTAATTCCATCTCAGCTTCCTTGGCAGGCCCATCAACACACGGGCAAATAGCTTTCTTTGTTTCATCAGAGATATTTAAATCTGAGTAAGGGACGAAATCTCTTATAGCTGTTTTAATTCGATCATAGCCATTGTTCCAAGTGTCGGTATTTTTTTTCCAATAATCAACTGCATGATTTGAAGAAAGACCACAAAATTGTCTTAAAAGTAAAGCTGACACATATCCGGATTGGTGCCAGCCATTCCAACAATGTAAGTATAAAGGGCCTTTATTTACTTTTGTAATTGACTCGTAAGTCATTTCAAGCAATGTTCGGACTTCTTTTTTATTATTACCACCAATTTGATAGTAATTAAGAACGTTGCCGTTATTTGACTCTGTTTTACTAGGGGCAGTATCAAAGTTAACCTTATAAAGGTATACCGCTGAGTCAAAATTTAGTTTTGCTAAGTTTTTTAATCCATCATTAGGTAAAGGGTTTTTATTACTTCTTTTGTCTGTTGAGTGATAATAGTTGTTTCCACCCCCCCTGTAAGCCACACCATGAAGGATAGTTCTGAAATTTCTTGTCCCATATAAATCAGGGTTTCCTTTCCCCCTGTTGTCAGTAGCCTTTTCTTTAGCACAATCTAAATCGAACAGGATTTTATAGTGTTCAACTTTATCTAAAACACTTTCATATTTGTTCTGAGAATAAGAAGTCTGAATGGAAAGAAGAACTAAAAAGAGAATCGCTTGTTTTAAGTTAGTTAGCATATTTTATTTGTAAAATTTTAAGTTTTAACATGACTTTTAATAGGAGCTAATTTAATTTATTTTTACTAAAGTATAAATGAAATTTCACTAATAATATATTAATTCATATTAATCATGTTAAATGAATAGTTCTTAAAAAGTAATAAGCTGTTAAAAAATGGTTTCAATTTTTTCATTTATAGCTCCATTCAGTTGTCAGCAAATAAGCCCTGTATTTTTAAAACGGAGAGCCCAAGTCATTAACTATATACTATCAATGATTTAAATATATTTGAGTTAGACTCAAAGTTGGTATCGCAAATAAAAGAGCGTCTATCAAAAGCCGGTACACAAAAGAAAAGAGGATTAGATATTATACTCTAAGAAAGATAAAATATTAATCTTGATATTGCTGTTGTTTGAAACAGCTTTAATATCACTCATTTAAAATCAGGCTGTATATTGTGGTAATCAATACTTCAAAAGGCTCCATTAAAAAAAAAGATTATAAAAAGCTAAAAAATATCAAATCTACTTTTTTCGACTGTTTTTGGCTGAAAATGGATATGAATTAGCAAAACTTATTGTTTTACCAATTTTAAAGTTTTAGATCCTGCAACTGTTTTGATATGTGCGAAATATATTCCAGCAACTAAATCATTAACATAAATGATGGACACATTACTGTGTGGGGCCAATGTCATTATTTCTTTACCTAAATAATCATACAACTGAATAGATATGATTTCTTGACTGTGGGCTGTTGTGATCGTCCACTGGTCCTGTGTTGGGTTTGGATGTAGCTTAAACAGGGTCTCATCAACTGTATTAACACTCATCGTTTCGCAATTATCTCCAACATCATAAGAAAAATATCTTGTGACTGCTAATCCACCTGAAAAAGCAAATTTGCACCCATAACTCACTGTTCCATTAAGGTTTGGCAAGGTCACTTCAAAAGTATTCCCCGACACAAGATCCATTTGTGTTTCTTGAAAAGGCGCTTCTCTCCATAAATAAGCAACAACTCCTTCTTTGTTATCAAGTAGTTCAAATCTAAACGTCACATCAGTACCATTGACTAAGGTTTCAAAATCGTAATTATACCCTACTTCAAAAGCGCCTTGTTGAGCTTCATATGAGGTTCCGGAGCACATAGTGCTAGAATCATCGGATGTGGTTCCTGAAAGTGAAATGGCATTGTTAACAGCAGCGTTTCCAGATAAATCTATAGCGGTTACATCAAAGTTGTAGCTTGTTGCAGGCGTCAATTGATTTACTATAAATGAAGTTGGACTTCCTGCGATTCCAGAAATTGTTTTAGAAATTCCGTTATAGTTGACAGTATAGGCTATGCTTCCAGAGGCGTCATTTGCATTGACCAAGAGTTCAACTGTAAAGGCTGTACTGGTCACTACAGAAGCTGTAAACACATCTGGCGCTAAAACGTCATTGGTGGTTGTTGAACAATCGCTCCCAACCTCGTATTGAATGTATTCTGTGTTAGATAAGCCTCCTGAAAAAGCAAACTTACAACGATAGCTTAGGAGCTCTCCGTCAGAAAGATTCGTTAATGTTTTATTCCATATTTGTCCAGACACAAAATTTAAATCATATTCAGTAAAGGGGTTCTCTTTTTGTAAAAAAGCCACAAGACCTGGTTTATCTGTATCATATAGCTCGTACGTAATAACCACATCCCTATTGGTTGGTGTTCCGCCAGCGAGTGTTTCGTAAGTGATTTTATATCCCACTGAGAAATAGCCTTCTGAGGCCACATTTGATCCTGTAATACAAGTTCCCTGCGCTTGAGATAAATCTGTATGTAGTAGTGATAACGTAAAACACAAGGCTAAAAAAAACCGTCTTTTCATTTTGTTTTATTTTTAATGCTAGTTGGTGGTTAAAATTCCTGTTAAATTAAAAATTAAATAACAGCTTTAGATGTCACGCAATATATTACATACTTAATTAAAGGCTCATAATAGCACCAATACAAAAACAATACAACTCCAAAATGATAAACAGTCGTGGCTTTAAAGGGTCTTATGAAAAAGTCGACAGCAGATGTAAGTATTATTTTTTAAACAAAAAAGCAAAAGAACCTAAAAAAATTGTTTAGTATATTTATAAAAAACTAGAACCCATGAAAAAAACTCTAATCGCACTCCTGCTGCTTGTAAATGGACTAACAGCCCAACAATCAATACAACAAGACAT
>Ga0115007_10000964_pt1 | contig 18740 bp, 12 predicted proteins | sample ArcOceMetagenome_2_FD_87166 | JGI IMG/M metagenome (GOLD analysis project Ga0115007, IMG submission 87166) | Marine eukaryotic phytoplankton communities from Arctic Ocean - Arctic Ocean ARC135M Metagenome | ecosystem: Environmental > Aquatic > Marine > Oceanic | place: Arctic Ocean | collected...
AAAACACTTATTACGTATTACGTATTGCGTTACGTATTACGTATTACGTATTACTTTAGATAGATATAATGTTCCGTCGATTAAGAGATAAAGTGAATGATGCCGTTTCGAATGCAGCATCGTCAATATCATCGGCGACAACAGCAACCGATACTACCGACAGACGCGTTGAGGAATTATCGGCTATGGGATTTAGACAAGCAGAAGCAAGACACGCTCTCCGTGAAACAAATGGAGATATGACTCGTGCAACTGAATGGTTATTACAAAATGGAACACCGTTGACGACGACAACGACGACAGCCACAGCCATAACTGAGGATTATAGCGAATTACAGCATGCAATTCAAGCAAGTCTAATGACAAACAATAATAATAATAACACTAATATTAATAGACAACGGCGTCGAACTCCTCCCCCACCTCTACAACAATCGGCGGCTTCAAAAAATGCTGGTCGAGCAGCTGCGACACGTACAGCAACATCTGCTGCTGAACTGACGAAGAAAGGACTTACTACAACCCATCCAAAGGTACAAATGCCTAAACGATTATCACAACATGATCAAGAAGATATTATATTACGATGTGTTAATCGTGTTGCACCATATTCATTAAGTGTTGATACGTTATTACGATCATTGAAAACTATACAATCCAATCCAGGAAATCGTAAATTCCATACTGTTAATACATCTACTGTGGCATTCCAACGATCATTGAATGCACCTGGTGTATTAGATTTGCTTAAAGCAGTTAATTTCCATCATTGTTCTCCAAACAATAACTTTGAAAATAACAACCAAATATTAACGCTTTCACATTATGATGCCGCCGCTTTTTACTTAGCAATTTCTGCATTGGAACAAATTCAACAAGCATCACCTGAATATGCTCGACATAAAGCGCTACGATTGTTCCAAAAGGTATTAGCACCGGCTTTGAAGAAAGATAATGAGGAGGAGGAGGCATCAGCAAGAAAGAGATACATATCGAAACTTCCATCAGAACCTGTCGCAGGAGGTCAAGGTTCTCAAATCACTGTCGAATTCGGAATTAACATAAGTAATAATATCACCAATAACAACAGCAACAGCAACAGCAACAGCAACAGCAACAGCAACAGCAACAGCAATAACAGCAACACAGATAATAATAACGACAATAACATCCAACAATTGATGAAAATATCGAGAGGATTTGATCATGATGATATTCTTGGTGATGTAATAAATTGGTTAGGTGGACAGTGTAGTGTAATACCAAGTAAATTAGAGACAGGAGAATGGAGTCTTGTTGATCGTAATAAACAAGGTTCAGAAGAAGATTATAATTACCATCGTCTTGATGTGTCCGAATTATCAGGTAAAACACTTCAATACATTGGTTGTTGGCCGTCAGGACGGATAGCAATAGTTCCTAGCTTAAAGGACTTTTATGATAAGACACGTCTACGTCCAGCGGCGGTCCAACATAAGCAGTTATTGCCCGTTTCAGCTCGTCCATTCAACACAATTAATAATAGTTCTGCTGGTATGGATTCTTCCACTTCAGCTTCTATTTCACGTGATGGGATACAGCAAAATAATAATAATAATAATGAGAATGGATGTGACGCTGATCATGCCATTGAAATAGATTAATACGAAGTAAGAGCACTCGACTCGACATTGTTCAAAATACGTATATTGGATTATTTATCCCTCATTGATTAAGTATTATCATTATTTTTTTAAATCTTGTATATACAGAAGTATCAAGTAAAATAAAGTTAAAGGAACTATCAGAACAGAATCTAGCTCGTTAATATATGTAATAGAAATAATGAGTATTTCTTCAAATATGATATCGTTCGCTAGAACAATTTAAAATATTGTTATTCTAGATCTAGTGGTTACGATACTTTGATTTTTCTTATCTTTGATCCTCCCCACACCAAAAATTCACCCTCAATGTCTGTTACAACATACCCATCTTTCTTCTCAATCGGTATCGATTCGATGGGATAACATCGTTTTGGTACTGTATCAACAACTTCCAAAACATCAAAGACGTGTACGAAATGTTCTGACGAAGCCACCAGGATGTTTTTCGTGGTCCATGCAAACGATTTGAATCTGTCACTTCTTTTTTGTGTACCTGTGATCGGTGGCCAACAGGAGCAAATAACAGGCGCTTCGCCCAATTTCGAGTTACGATCGATAACGAGCAAAATGGTTCCCCCAATAGCTGCCAATCTTTGATTATCTTTACTGTAGCTTATACAAGACACACCGCCATCGAAGCCAATCCAATCACGAGCCGACCAATGTTTTTTAGTGCTTTCGTCACCGTCGTTGTCATAGTCATTGTCATCGACACTGTCTTCATTATTATTGGTTGGACGTTTTTCGAAGATCCGAAGACGCTTATCTAGACAACCTATTCCAATCGAACGACCGTCCTGCGAAATAGCACACGACAACACAGCGGATGATCCAACGGTAAATCTGCGGTGACTTATCGTTACTGTGTCCGCGTCGACGATAACCAGTCCACCGTAAACAGCAACAGCCAGCAATTGATGTTGATCTTTCTTATTCGTATTGTTATTTCTAAGAAAGGTTAGATCGTAAACAGTTCCTTCCATCTGAACGATTTCACCATTGATCATGACTTTCTTTCCAGCCGCTGCGGCAAAGTATCGCCCATCTTCACTCCAAGTAACCTTTTCGACCCAACCTGACGATCTCTGTACCTTCCCTCGACTGACCATTTTGTTCTTGCTGTTGCTATTTTTGTCCGGATCGACATTGGCCGAGAAAAAGAAGGATTGTGTGTCAGTTACTTTTCCAAATCGACTTACGGCTTCAGAACTACAGTCATCACTTTCATCTCCACCAATAGGAGAACATCGGAGAATATGGACACCCCCCTTATCGTCTCCCACCACGATTTTTTGTTGATGCTGCTGCAAATTGACGTGGCAGTCTTTGTCATTTTCATCTTTGAGCGATTGCTGCACCGCCACAGACAACAAAGACGGACTGTTTTTTACATCGCAATACTCGGGTGATATCTGATTTCGTTCCCAGAGGAATTCGCCTGAATTAAAATCCAATGCCATGATTCTATTGTTGTCGACTACCAATACAACAATTCCAGACGCACTCGAACAACGTGTTATGACACAGTCGCCGCTTTCACTCTGTGGGATCCACTCTACTATCGTTGTAGCACGTGTAACAGGAGCAGCTGGTTGATTTCTGATAGTGGCAGTCGTCATAATCTTTGGTTTTATCGCTGTCTTTAGGTTGTCATCATCGTCATCATCGTCATCATAAAGAATTAGTTTTTCGACTATCGGAGGAAATTTGTGTTGAAGATTCTTTGAAGCACGTCTTCCCTGCTCTAAATCGGTCCCCAAATCAATTAATTTGATAGCATCTTTATTATTATCATCATCATCATTATTGCTTTTTTTAGATGATGAATCCTTCTTTCCAGTCAAGAATTCGTTCCAGGATCCTTCCTTCCAAGATTGTTCACGTAATACCACCGTTGTTGTTTCGAAATCACAATCTTTATTAATATCGTTGTTGTCGTTGTCGTCGTCGTCGTCGTCGCCAATTTTTTCATCTGTGTCTCGTCGCCTTCGTCTCCGTTTTTGTTTTCTTTTTCGAATAATATATTTTGTATCGATGAGACGTACTCTTACACCGTTAACTCGAACAAAACATCGCAACAGAATCGCAATGAAACCACTACTACCCAATTTCTTATCATCGTTATTTTTGTCGTTATTACACACCAACGCTGTAACGGTCAAAAAAGAATAACTATGCGGATCAAGATTTTGATTCCATAATGGAATTTGATTTGTATAATACAAAGGTGGCGATCTTTGAGCATTCAGCAAACCTTCCATATCGAAAGGTCCATCAACATCTTCGTCACACGGTATCCATTTGGGAGATGGTTTCGGCGGTGTTGTCGGAGACAATAGCTGAGGCTGAGGTGGTACTTGTTGTTGAATTTTCATTTTCGTTTTCGTTTTCGTTGTCGTATTCATTGTGGTTGTTATACTCTTCGCAACTCCTGCACAAATCATTCTACCACCAATACATTTACACATTGGTGGTCGAAGCTCAACTAATGGCATCATTGGTCCCGTCGTCGTCGTCGTCGTCGTTGTTGTTGTTGACGTTCGTATCGCGTACTGAGTTGATCCATTGGGCTGTTTAGCAGCAACCGTACTAACCATCGCTGCTACTGCTGCTTGTTCTATTGTCGTTTTTTCAATGGAACCAGAATAATTGGTTGTGTATGTATAATCCCAAGCATCTGGTATCCGTCCTGACAAATGTGGAATAATCGGTTCATCGTCCATCAATGTCCATGTTCGTAATGCCTCTAATGCACAAAAAGATATCCGTACACCCGTATTCAAATGTGTTAACATTAAACAATTTGATCCCCATAATGCTTCCGGTAATTCTTGATTAGCAAATCGAGTAAGTTTTAATTCATTCTTCCAGGCAACATGTGAATTTGGTTCTTTCAAGGAATGCGGATCACTGTCATATATATTCGAAGACCGTATCGAATCGATTCTCCACGACGAAGACGACGATGATGATTTCCTGTTGTTTTGCTTCCTATCGACGTCGTCGTCGTCGTCGTCGTCATAACTGCTCTTATCGTTCCATACAAAAGAATCAACGTTCGGTGGATTATCTTTTTCCATACCTCCGTCGTCTGTTTCGTTTCTTTGTTTTGCTCTATCTATTCGCTCGTAGTGCTAGAAGTGCGTAAACGTGAAGGTGGGAGAACGGCAAACGCTAATTGAAATTTATGATGATGGATTGAAATTATAAAATAAAAACAAATAAAAAGCAAAATTTTGGGTTTTGTGTGGTCTGCCTATTACTGTACTAGTAGGAACCACAAACAGAAATAGGTTCGGTGGTACTCAAATTCATTAAATTTACTTAATGATATTCCTTCATTTAAAAACATTCTATTTATTTTTAAGAAATTTATTTTTACACTTATGCCCAAAATTAATTTTGATTTTTGATTTTTTTTTTTGAAATTTTTCGGGTCCTCTGTTTCAATTTTCGACTCACTCAGACTTATATTGACTCATCGACTCATCGACTGTCGACTGTCGTATTGCTCCTTATTCCGATCACTACACAAACCGAACAGGTTCAAGACTACAAACACAATTGATATTATTTAAAACGACAGCTCCTAGTCGCGGATACGCTACAATCAACAATCAACAAGCACCTATATTTCTTCATTTCTACTTTAGGCAATAATAAACTCAAACAAGAGACATATAAAGCGCTCCTCGGGTAGTAATAATCCGATGCACTTATTAAAGCTCGTCTTCCCCGTCCTACTACTACCATCGTTGGTTACGTGCTTTTTCAATCAGTCATTACCTTCATCGCATCAGCGGAAAAACAATAATAGTTTCGTCAAGAACAGCAATAACAATAACGATAACAACGACAACGACAATAACTCGGCGGTTGCGGCGGCATCCACTAGTTTAGAAACAGTAACACGATACTTAGAACCATTTGCATTAGAACTTACAACAACAACAACAACAACAGATGGCGGTGATAATAATAAGGATGAACGATTCGTTCGTACTCTAGTAGACCGATCTGTGGGTGACGTTTTATTAGAAATACCACTGGACGACACAATAACGGTAGAACAAGTACGTCGACGACGACTAGGTCTGCAAAATAAAATAAACAACGACAACGACAACGACAACGAGGATCATTGTAAAAATATTGATGTAGATGACTGCATTGACGATGATGATACTGATTTGGACGAAAAAAAGCTTGATGACGAGGAAGCATTAGGTCTTGCTTTGCTCCAATTGCGTTATGAAGAAATTGATATATTTACAGGAGTAGATCCGTACGTTGTTAACGTATTACCAAAAACTCATTTTACAATTTGGACGTTACCCATCGATTTATGGAAAGAAACATCAAAGATATTACCAAGATGTTATTCTGAAACGTTTGATGCAACACGACAAAAAGTTAACGAATTCGTTAAGCGGATAATATCAAAGAATGATAAATATACCGTTGATGATGCACTTTGGGCTTTTTCTAATGTTAGAACAAGATCGGTAGCCGTCCCCGAACTACTAAATGATCCTAATGATGATGATGAAAATATTAGAGTACCGTTGGCATTAATTCCTGGATTAGATTTACTTAATCATGGTTTTGGTTCTGGTACACAATTGCAACTTGTACCGGAATCGAAATCGGAATCGAATTCGAAATCATCAATGTGGGTCATAACCTCCTCCTCTGATTTAAAGGCAGGTGATGAAGTATTTTTGTCGTACGGCGATGACAAGGACAATTGGAAACTCCTATTAACATATGGCTTTACTATTCCAAACAATCCAAACGCGGTTGTGTTTTGGACTTGGCAAGATTTATTGGATGCAGCCAACAAAGTCCGTCCTAATACGTTTGGCGAATACGCTTGTCGACAATTGTTAGATCATCCGGGGTTAAAGGCATACATGATAGTGTCCGAAGATCGTGCTACTTTTTCTTATGATGCTGAATCGAACACTCCACGAGAATCTTTATCAAATGGATTAACGATGTTAAACAGTTTGGCGGCACAGTTAGGTCATCCCGAAGAAGACGATGGAAATGCATTGGCCAAAGATGTACTGGATGAACTCCAGCGACGTAGATTAGACGAATTAAAGAACTGTCAAAGTAAACTGAAGATACAACAGGCTGAACGAAAAAATCTTGGAGTATACTCGGAATGGAATCCCTTCTTCGAGGCACTTCGTGTAGCTTTAGAATCTGAGGAAAAGGCAATTACAAACAACAACAACAATAACAACAACATAGAGTAAACCAACGGATAGCTTGTTACCGTGATCATTTCTCCAACTCTTATGAAGGCTCATATTGGAAAACACGTAATATGAGATACTAAACCTCATAATTAGTTACCGACGTAATCACTCATGCCATCAATAAATTGAAAGTTAAATTCAAAACGTACATGGGAATTGAAAATGATAAACTATAATATTCTTCAGTAACAAAGAGAGTGCATTGACATCGTTGTCGAGTTCCCTTTATTATAAGCCGTAGTGAAGGATACAAATATCTAGACCAGTCTAAAATGGTATAACAACAGTTATAAAAGAGATGAGACCTAGATGATATCTTTTAATATATATTTATATTCAATTTTATATGAAATGAAAATGACTTAAGACAACGTATTAATTTTGTTTGAGCTCCATTTATCAATCCGTTGTACCTTGTTTTGATTTTTCTGCCTCAGCGGCGTGCATGTTAAATACCTGTTCGAGAGATGTCTGACTAACACCGTACTCATAAATCATCAAACGCTCCTTGTTATCTTCGATCGCGGCAAAGATCTCTCCAATACGCACACCTTTCGAGCTCACCTCGTAACGTGTCTTCGTATCTTGCCGCTCTCTCAAAACGTTGTCAGGATAGGTAGTATTGATGAAGTCGTACAAAACACGCATGCGTAGTTCGGTACAGGCAAACTCTGTTATCTCGTCAAGATCAATCCCGACTGGAGATTTCGCCTCTTTCAACACCATAAACCCTGGTCCATTTGGATCATTCTCGTCCAGCATATTTGGTAAGTATCCATCGCTTGAGATTTCGTTCAAGGCTTGTTTCGTCTTTTCCAGATCTAGGAAAATTTCACCACCTTTCTCAATTGCTACTTCTTCGGAAACGTCGGCAATCTTTGCAAGCCCCGTCAAGATTTCAAGATAATCCTTATCAGATGTCTCAACATTCTTGATTTTCATTTCAACTTGATAACCTTGTCCAAATTTGCTCTTCAATTGCTGGGCGGAACCCAGACATCGCAAGTTTCCAGCGGCCATGATTCCAATACGAGGGCACAGGGCCTCGCATTCTTCCATGGAGTGTGTTGTCAAAATGACACTAGTCCTCTCCTCTGGAGGAACGTTACTATCCGAGACCATTTTGGAGACCATCTCCCAAATCTCTCTACGAGCAACAGGATCAACACCAGTACTACATTCATCCAGGAAAACAATTTGCGGATTACCGATCGTTGCAATTGCGAGACTTAATCGTCTTTTCATGCCGCCACTATACCCCGCGGCAAGTCTGTCGCAATCTGCTTCACTGAGACCAACTTGAGATAACTTTGATGCAGAAGCCTCCTTCAGTACAGAAAGAGGGATTCCCTTGATAGAAGCGTATAGCTCAACATGTTCTCGACCCGTGAGATTTGTAAAGTGAGCGTCAAATTGTGGACAGTAGCCAACCCGACGGCGTGTCTTCTCTGGTTCATTTGCGACTGAATAACCAGCTAGAGTGGCATCCCCACTCGAAGGAGGGAATTCTGCTGTCAACATACCCATAGTTGTGGTTTTTCCTGCACCGTTAATTCCTAGCAGGCCAAAACATTGTCCAGGAGGAATTCCAAGTGACAAGGAGTCAACTGCTACCTTACCATTGCTGTACGTCTTCCCGAGTTGACTAAGCACAATGAGGTCATCATTGGCTTTACCTGATAGCACGCGCTGTTCCTCCGCTGCCACGTCGTCGTCGATTTGAGTTTCATTTTCGTCAACACTCTTACCTTTCGTTGAACCACAATCGCAACAGAAAATCTTTCTCCAGATCATCACAGCTCGTGGATTATTCGACCATTCGTCAATTTTCATCGCCAGAAGAAGATACACAACACTTTGCCAAGCTAAGAAAATAACTTCCCATAGACATGCTGCAGGCATCCATGCAGTAACTTTTTCTCCCTCGATAAATGAAATCGATTGAAGATTAACTGCAATGGCAATAAATGATTTCGGATCATCAGACAGAAAACAAGTTGATAGAGAAAAAAAAAGAGTTAGGAGAAGATCTAATGAAACAAACTACCGTACCGTGCCGCGCCGCGCCATCTCTAATAATATATACAAATTGGCGACAGCAGAAAATTATCCCTATTCGATTCATTTGAACTTACTAGCCGCGTAGAGACCACGTGATAAATTGAACGCGGGAAATATTCTCAGGACCCACTCAACGATGGTAGCGGCTAAGGTAAGATTCTCTTTAGGATCACCAGGATCAGCACCGATCAGACGAAGAATAAAAGTAGCAAGTGTTCCTCCAAATCCAATAAGAAATCCGCTTATAATGATGATAAGATTGCAGATACTGGGACTACTGAACATAAATGAGAAACAATAGCTGAATGAGGCCACCGCTGGTCCAAACAGTACCAGAAGAGCAATCACTGCACCCAATACCCCATCCTCCGTAGTCGTAAAATTAGAAACATCGAATGCAAACATAAGAATGATAGTAATCAAACATGGGATTGAATAATTCGCAATATCCCATAACCAAGTAGAAAGCCAATATGCAAAAGGTTTAACTCCCGCAACAGTTTGAAGATGTTTCGCTTTGGATTGTCTTTCTTCCACAACAAATGTGGCAAATGCTCCACTGATAAATGGAAAACTCAAAATAATGAGGAACCAAGCTGTGAATGAATCTTCTGCTTCGCTAAGGCTGTCCTCAGTTTTTGTAATCGGTAGCGGGTGAATGACCGTTTGTATTTTGAAACCATTGTCACCGATTGCCTCTCTGACAATTGCCTCGTCGGCAAGCATCTGGTAAAGAGGTCCAGCATGAATCGCTGTATAATTATATTGTATCACATATCCTATACCATCATAAGCAAGACAATCCGCTTCGGTCGTATAGTTGCCATTCTGTTGAAGACACCTCGATATAGTTGCTTCTGAATAATTCATTCCAACGACGTTGCCTGGTGCTGGAAATAGGTCCTTAAGAAAGTCCAAATCCAATCCCATATTTAGGAGCTCCTCAGTTATATTGATATTTGTTATATTGATATTCGAAATGTCTACGCCAAAACCCTCCAGCAATGGACCAATAGTCTCCATGTCAATCCCATCCAGCAATGGACCAATAGTCTCCATGTCAATCCCATCCAATGGAGACCCAACAGAATAAAGTTCATAGATAGGAGACGAATTTTGATCATCTAAAATTAAACTAGTCGAATCGTGTTGGTAAAATATCCCACCATACTGACTGGCTGCATAATCATACGCAGTTTCCGACAAGATGCGGGATGATTCATTCACATCCATAACCGATGCTCCATTAGGCTCGGCACCAGCTTGCGTGAGTTGCGAAATTGTGTCTTCGTACGGGGTGAGCGAGCAAACAGTTCCATTGCCAATGTAGCTCTGTGTACCACAAAAGTAGTATAGTTCATTTGTAGAGTCTGAGGCTACAACAGGAATATCGTATATGCATCTTCCTGTGTCACAGGAGAAGTTTTTACCAGAATTGAAGGCAATTGGATTATTCTGACCTGATGGAACCTGCCCGTTGTAGTCGTCAAGATTCATGACGAGGGCATCCAAATCTCTTTGCGTTGTAACGAATGTGCCTAGCAAAAAACCAATTAGGACGAAGACACTGGGCAAGATTGTTGTACAGCACCAAGCCTTCTTATCTCTCTTAAAATTCATTGCTCGCTTTTTAAATAGAGCAGAGACGTGACGAGAGAACAACCCATCATTTTCTAATTCAAAATTAGACCTGAAAGATCTATCATTGTCAGCTTTCATTGAAATCTTTTCATTGTCGAATTCTGCTGACTTGAGATGAGGTTTATCATCAGGGGTAACACCACGTGCAACCAATAGAAACACCTCGTCGAGGGTCGTGATTCCAACACCATAAGTAACAATTTCATCATTGGTAACCAGCTCTTCAAGCTGATCAAAAATGGGAGAGAATTTAGAAGAGGCCCTAAGGGGGAGTTGAAAACTCATTTCAGTTCCAACATTTGTCAATGGGGTGGCGTCTTCAACAGCGCCAACAACGATGTTCTCAATTCTTTTGTCGATGGTTGCAGTAACTTTATCTTCTTCGTCTAAAGTCTCATCCTCGACGCCTTCCTTCTTTTCCTCGGCAACGTCAATAATACTCTTTATCGTAGAGAATGGTTTCTTTTCAATTGTCAACTGGTAGCCAACGCCATAATGCTTTTTGAGAAAGAGGGAGCTTCCGAGGCATCTCAGTCGACCTTCGGCCATGATGGCAATACGATCTCCAAGAATATCAGCTGATAAAGAATTTATTTGAGTAAGAAAACGCTTTACTGCATAAGTGCTTTTAAATACTATTTGCCAACCTTCCGGAGAATAACTTACCTTCGTCCATGAAGTGTGTCGTCAGAATGATGCACCTATTTTGTCTATATTTACGAATAACGTCCCAAGTAAATCTCCTCGAGAACGGGTCCTACGGAAGAAAAAGGAAGCAAAGACGAAGTAAAAAAGAATTGAGAATCAAAACATTGTAATAAAAACAATTATCACAAATCCAGTTGGTTATTTTACAACTGGTTCAACAAGCTACTCACCATGCCACTTGTAGGCTCGTCAAGCAGGACGGTTTCGCTTTTAGAACGAAAAGGAACGAAAGTGAAAAAAGAGGGAAATGAAATGAGTGACCAGTCTATAGTATGAGGAATCTTGTAATTCCAATCATTAATTCGATCCTTACCTATCCCCACAGAATGCAATTGCCACAGATAATTTCCTCTTCATCCCTCCTGAAAGATTTTTAGAAAGTGTGTTCCGCTTCTCGCTAAGCGCAACATCTTCAATGCTAGCATCAATCTTTTGTTCTGCTTCATCACGTGACATTTTTGCGTACATTCCCTTGATTCTTGCAAAAAAGGCGACATGCTCACGCACAGTTAGTTCCGGGAATAGGCAATCGTGTTGTAAGCAGATTCCAATTCCTTGGCGGATTCCATCCATGTCAGATCTAATGTCCTTTCCTGCAATAGTCGCATAGCCTGAAGTTGGTTCCAGCATTCCAGTAAGCATGGATATTGTAGTAGTTTTTCCTAAAGATAGAAAGTAGCAATAACAAGAACAAGAGCAACAGTGAGTAAAAGACGTCAAGTATGTAAATCATAAAGGTAGAGAGTAGTATAATGCTCACCAGCTCCGTTGTGACCCAACAATGCGGTGATTTGGCCCGAATACAAGTTCATCTTTAATTCATCAACAGCAGTTTTCTCTCCAAAAACCTTAGTCTATATTTAGGTTGCACAGCAGAAATTAAAAAGGAAAAAAGTGATCATTCACTGGTTGATGAGAAATCTAATTTTTTTTGTGACAAAGCGAAAAATCATTCAAATAGCTTCTGATTCATAGTTGTAAAATCCATACGTACAAGCTTTCGGACCTCAATACCCTTCCCCTTAGACCCCTGTTCCTTCAAGGATGTCGAGACTGGTTCGATGGGAACGTCTTTTGGATATTCGATTTCGGTATCATCGCGGGTCGGAGCAGCCACACTACTGGGGCACCAATACGATAATGTAAATGGAAAGTACCATGGTAACGATTGTCCATAATCTCCTCGAGTGACTCTATTCGAGTACCAGCTGAGAACGCCCCAGAAAATCATATCAAAGAGTAAATTCGACAAAGTATTGGCAAACGTATATCCAGATGGAGAGTCCGTCTCGACCATAGAGCTTACTTGAAGGCCTATACCGGAATCTTCAAGTCGTCCAATTTCTTGTAAACCAAAAGCAAACGCTCCTACAGGATGTAAGGAAACCATGAAGATGAGGCCTTGATTACTGCTTTGATAATTGACAACCAGCGTTAAAAAATACCCAACGAAAAAAACTAAGAGACTGACAAGAGTCGCCCGTGTTGCCTTGTCAAATAACGATGCCAGAAAGAAGCAAAATGTAATTATCGCGACGAAGGTAAATTCCCAGAAGATAAAAAGTAGGAGCGCAGCCGAAGATTCAAAAAGTTGTGTACTAACTGCGGCTGTTCCTAATGCAGTCACGAAGTGGAAGACGAAGAAAAAGACGAACCACGACCATCCTATATCCGACTCTTTGACACTCATCATCTTCATTAATTCTTTCTGTCGAAGTTCCTTCTCAAGGACTATGTACCGGACCATCGCAGCAACGGGGTACAAGAGACCAAGAGTAATCAATAATGGCGCAAATTGACTTATGGTAGCATAGAAACCTGGATACGATAACAAAGATAAAAAAGAAGGGGAAAATGAGGACACAAAAGAATGTTTCAGGGATTTTCCCTCTTATCACTACCATCGTCATCATCATCACCATTCTTGTCATCATCATAATCATCTCCGCTTATTAGAGTCTCTTACCATTTACGATGTAACTTTCAGATGGGAAAGAAACAAATTGGACGCCATTTTCAGATACAGAATATCCATTAGATGCAGCACCAGAATCATCAATGATAAAATCATGGATTAATCTTTGAATTGTAAGGAAACCATTATAGGCATATCGGCCGGTACAGCTACTAGAATAGGGACCAATATCTGGTGCACCACCAACTGTATCAGGACAAGATTCATCATCGGCTCGTGCATACGTTTCAAATACTTTATTTGTTGGTGGAGTTGTCATCGTTACAGGCCGAGCTTCATCTTCTGGTGAATTAAATCCAGTTGAATTGACACGAATCGCATAATTGTAATTAATTGTTGGATCGGTTTTACCATCAAAAATAATAGCCAATGCTAATTTCGGAATATCGTCACCGTATTCCTTTGATGTAACATAATCTTCAACTTGTTTATTACTTTCAAACATTTGAATAAAATCAAAATTGAATGGCATGGATGTTCCATCTAATAAAACAGGATATCGTTTGTTAACATAATCTTGAAAGGCTTCAGCTTGTTGCAATCCAACGGTATCATTAGTAGTCGATGGTGCTACACCCAAAGCTAAAAATTCACAAAATGGAAATGCATCTTGTCCATCCTGTCGACAAAATTGACTGTTACATTTCACAAATGGTACTTGCCAATTATATCCCTTGCTATAAATTCCGGTAATACTCAAGCCGCCACTGCCGAATGCAGGTGGTGGTCCATCTTGTTGTTCATCTCCTCCTTCTGAAGTAGTAGTAGTAGTAGTAGTAGTAGTAGAAGAAGAAATTTTATCAACACAATTCGATGAGGGATCAAAATCACCACCGACGAAAGTTTCACATGCTCTTTGATTACCAGAACAATCACTAATATCAGTAATCATCATCGTCATTGCTTCAATAGAAGGGTTTGTATCGTCAACGGCGGTAACATCTTTTATGCACCAACCTGCAAATGATTCCGACGATGAAGATATTTGACATGGTTCATCCTCAGTGAATACACCTTCAGATTCTGTCGAACAACGTTCAGTCATTTTATCAATAGTCCATCCTTCACCATTAAATTCCATACAAGATTCACCCGACCATTGATTGTTATAAGAACAACTACCCATAACAACACCTAATGCTTCTGCTTGTTCTTCTTGTAATCTTCGTCGGAACGGGAATGGAAAATCAGATCCGGTATCATCATTTATACATTTACGATCAGCCTGGAGTGTTGTTACGTAATCAGTAAATGAAAATATCTTTAATACATCATTATTTGTTGGAAAATTTGCTGGTATTTCTTCTGGTGAGAATGAATCTGTATTTTCTACTGCGCCCTTGATTAATACTAATATACCAACAAATGCAATTGGTAAACATAATTCAAATATTGTACCAATTATATTCCTACGTCGGTAAATCAAATCCCGTCGGATCAATGCTCGCCATGCACGAGAACCGATCATGCTACTTCCTTTCCTTCTTCCTACTTCGATGATACAGTACTGTTTGTACAGAGCGTCGATGATAGTATTATATAATACTAGTACCTGTGATAAGATAGATATTATGATATCTGCAATATTTATGTAATGTTTAGCACGATTTGACTTATTTTTAAGAATTTTCGAATTTTACACGATAGATATTAACAGTTTCTTCTTAGATTCGACTCGGACTCTCATTCCCATACAGTACTTTTGCTGACGAGGCAACTAACGTCATTTCGTCTCACATTTCTCTTTGTTACAGTGTTTTAACGTTTTAACACTATTATTTTTAATTTCTTACTCGCCGCCCGCGGTTTGGGGGGATTTGATCGCCGAGTTAATTATTACTTTTGCACGTCGATAAGTGTGCGCGACTTATAATTAATTTCGCAACCAAAAGCAAGTAAAATCTCTTCTCCACAAAATACAGCAATGTGGTACATTGTATATATGGTGTGTGATGTGTGATGGTTAGTTGTATTGTGCACTACAAAATTTGAACCCCCATGTTTTAGCAAAGCATTGAAATTAGTGCATCATCAGTTTCTTGACAACAATAATATATTATATGCATGCTGCAATCTAATCACACGTACTAGATTTCCTCTGGATAAATTGGTTATGAGCAAGAAGTAGTATTATCATCCATAGAAGAGAGGGGGGATGAAAAAGAAGAATGAATGCATCATAATGTGACACTTCTTTATCCACAATGCAAATGCATGACAACAGATGGGGTCTAGTCATAGCAGTGGCAGTAACATGGCAGCAACAAAGGATAACAACTGTCTTTGCTGCTGCTGCTGTCCGGTATAGGAATTGCCAGACAAATTTGCAAAGATTCTTGATACTGGGATCAACGTGCCCGAGAGTGAGATCACTTCCCGAGTTGCAAAATTGTTGGAAGATTAACAGCAACAATAATCTGATGACATCTTCTTCCCTTTTTGTCTTGATCATCATGTAACTCTTCAAAATCTTGCATGGAATTCAGAAACTTTCTTCATGCAAATGATGGGGCTATTTTAGTCCCAATAGTTTTCCAATTCACCTAGGAATTTCATTACTAGTAGGCGGCAAACAAACCAGAAGGCCAGCAAAAATTTCTGCTAGAAAAACTTTGTTGGCATATATCATATTTTTGTGGGGTGTGTATGGTATGTCAATATACTATATTATCATAATATCATATTGATACGAAAGAAACTTAGGTAATTACTTGCGACTCTATGAGTTTGTGATATTATAACTTATGTACTTGATGCCATTCATTCATTATCTCTTTTATGAGATTGTTCTGGCAAATTTTAGTAAGAGGACTAGGTCAACAAGTAGCATAGAATGAGAACAATACTGAATGTACCCTCTCTCTCTCTCCCTATCTTAGGGTATATTTAAATTGTTGGTGGGGTCAAATCTTGTGTGGATGGACACTGACTACACTTTGTCATTCAGCTGGACAGAACACAACTCCTGGAGGTTTGCTACCATAGTTCATGTTAAAGAGGTAGGTAGAAAACCTGTGTCTTTTTGTTTATTTTCAACTGCACTGTCAATTGATGAAGTGAGAATAGTAATAACTTTTTTCTCTCAATTTGATTACAATTCCTTTTTTTCTGTTAAGTCACAATACAACAAATAATGGTCTTCACTTTTAAGACTGAGCTAAGAAATTATTCTTTTTCAATCTCTTACTGTAAGTTACCAATCTCTCTCATTGCATTCCTTCGAAATGATTCTGGGATTTTTTGCCCTATTTTGTAAATGAAATTCAAAAGAAATAATAATCATAGCTAGAGTGGAATATCGAATCCTTACAGGTGCAATAATGATGTACAGCCTACAAAATTTTTTAGCTTTTCTTTTTACCAATTTATAGAGTTTTATTCTTAAACAACTAACTCACAGAAAAGTACTTAAATGTCTAATAAATATAAATATATAGATATAAATAATATAAATCCTCTACCTCGTACCCTTGGTAAGATTCGATGCGTATGAAACCTGTTCTTTTGTATCTTGAGCCAAAGCCTTTCCGTATCCTGAACGAAATTCGGTTGCAGCGGAAGGATCCTTGGGTGCATTGGGTCGAGCCCATTCCAGTTTAAGAATCAAATGATCATAACCGAATCCTTGTAATTTTTCCATAGCCTTAGCGGCGTCGTCCTTGTTAACGAAAGAAACAAAGGCAAATCCACGAGATTGTAATGTTTCTTTATCCTTGGCAAGATAGACACGAGAAATACGTCCAAAGGGTTTGAAAAGATCTTGTAAATCTGCCTCGGTGGTATTTTCGGAAATATTCGTAACACGGATAGTATTCAAATCATCCGTACGACGTTCTGGTAGCTTAGCACCTGATGCCATTGCCGCTCTCGCCGAAGGTGGAATGTATTTACCACCCAATGCACCACCGGTTCCGCCTCCTGCACCGACAACATTCCATCCATCACCAGCGCCTTCTTCTTTCCCTTCACCAACACCGTACTTGCGTTCTAGTTGACGTTTTTGCTGCTTAGCCCAGAATTCGTTCAGGTTACCTGAAAGATCTTTAGCGGCATCTTCTTCTTGTAGATCATTGTCAGCGTTAGGATCTTCTATGAAAATATCATCCTTGGAAATAATTGTAGAACGCGTTGCACCGTCGGAACCGTCCTTGACGGCATTACCAAACTTTTTCCATTTACGACGTTCCTCTACAGCCTTTGATTCTCGTACTTTTTCTGTATTAACTTTAACTTTCGTAATCGTCTTAAGTAGTTGACTCGCATTGGCCGGATGTTGACGATACGAAGTAACGATCTGAATACCTTTTGAGTCAATACGTGATTTATGAGTAGGTGGGATGACTAAACCCCCACTAGCAGATGTGGTGTGTGCCGGTTGGCTAGTCTGAATGATATCTTCCTCGTCGGAATCATCGTCTAAAACGTCTCCCCATCGTTGTGCCATGATTGTCTATGTTTGTGCTGTGCTGTGCTGTGCTGTACTAAACAATCAATTAACTTATAACTTATAGTACTAACGTCTTCAAGATTATTTGTGGGGCGCTTCTTGTTTGTTTGTTTGTTGTTGTTGCTGCTACTGTTGCTCTTGTTACAGCGTGCCGCGTTGCGTCGCGTAATGTTTTTTGGATGGAGGTGAGAGGTGATAAAAAAATTGCGCGCATGTGAAAGTTAGAAACCTGCGCGCGGTTTGACCAAATTTAAATATATATATATATAATATATATATGAATGCATCAAATACATACTGTACAGTAGAAACAAAAATTAGAGAATACAATACACGGTATGGATATGGTAGCCCCCAAAAAGAGGAGGATAAAGAGTCTATTAGTAAAGTAGGGAAGCAAAGACGCTGCATACAGTATAGTACTAACTAGGGGGTGTAGGTGAGATGAGGCGTGCTCCAACTGGATGTGGGATTTTCCGGGCATGCACATCTCAAAGAGGATTATTATACAATAATTGAGCAGTTTGTTGGAGATAATCTTCATCATTAACTTAGATTGCTGTATTACTATATATATATATATAGTCCTACATTGATTATACTTTGTCACTGTGTAGAAAACTCATGGAATCTTTAGAATTTCAGTCTTGATAATTATTAAATATTATAATAATATATAATCTGTCTGCCTATATTTGTTTGATGAATTTTTTTCTTCTTTTGGCAGCATAAAAGTCTTAGATAGATATCTGCATTTGAAATTAAAGTTTGAACATAGTATGTTGTATTAATTATCTAGCAGCTAGTCGTGTGTGGGGATAATAGATCATACAATATACACTAATTGTTGCATTGTTTTTACCCATGAGTTGTTGGACCAATATTTCTGCGCTTTTTTGATTCTTGTAATGCAGCTTCCATGTCGGAATTCGTTATAGGCGACGAGTTCGTTGCTTTCGTTGTAGCATCACTTTCATTCTCGGTGTTTGTCGTCG
>Ga0115007_10000966_pt1 | contig 18735 bp, 16 predicted proteins | sample ArcOceMetagenome_2_FD_87166 | JGI IMG/M metagenome (GOLD analysis project Ga0115007, IMG submission 87166) | Marine eukaryotic phytoplankton communities from Arctic Ocean - Arctic Ocean ARC135M Metagenome | ecosystem: Environmental > Aquatic > Marine > Oceanic | place: Arctic Ocean | collected...
CCCACCAGTCGGAGTTCTTCAATCTTGGCTTCAAGATCAGCGATTGGCTGTTCGAAATCCAGGTAATTCGGATTCATTTGATTCGTTTCCGCTTAAACAGTGAATAATAACGCTAAATTAGTGAACGATTTTACCGTCACGACGACAGGATAACCACCCTGATCAGTAGTCAATCTTCACTTGATCAAACCCAAAGTGCTCTTTAAACGCAATTAATAACTCATCACTACCCCCAACACGGTATTGATCACCTAGGCGCACCGGGCCCGCAGCATCTTCACGTTGATATTGAATAGTCACAGGTAAACCTTCACGTGACTGATAAGTTTTTAATAAATTTTTAAATTCTGTCAGACGCCTGCCAGTTAATGATGGAGCATTAGCCTCCACCACCACCGAAGAAGCATACTGAGCTCGCGCCATGGGAATACTTATTAATTTATTACATCGAACTTTAAGACCGCCTGAATAATCATCTTGAGTAACTTCCCCCTCCATGATCACAATCGTATCTTTAATCGCCCAATCCCGAGTTTGGTCATACAACTCACCGTAAACGGTAACGTCGATACGTGCCGATCTATCATCCAAAGTAAGGAAGCATAAAGAATCACCGCGCTTTGTCTTTTTTACCCGCTGATCGACTATCAAGCCGACTATTTTTTGCTGCTTACCTCGCGCAGGCTGCAAACTCACAATCTTTTGCGAGACGAACTTCTTAAGCTCTCTCTCATACTCATCAATTGGGTGGCCAGTTAAATAAAGGCCAAGTGTTTCTTTTTCACCTCGAAGACGCTCTTTATCCGTCCAAGGACGCACAAGCTGATAATCTTCATACGGATCTCGCGGCGCCTCAGCTTCTACCTCTCCAAAGAGATCGAACATCCCAGCATCTTCATTGCGCGCACTTTGGCCTGCTGCCTGAAAGGCGTCGCCAATCGCCGCCCATAAAACGGCACGCTCATTCCCGAGTTTATCGAGCGCACCCGCACGAACGAGTGCTTCTAATACACGCTTATTTAAATTTTTAGGGCCTACACGCTTACAAAAATCGAAGATATCTTTAAAATCGCCCTCCCCATCTTGGCGTGCGGTAACAATCGCCTCGATAGGTCCTTCACCCACCCCTTTGATAGCGCCCAAACCATAAACGATCTCACCGGCTTCATTTACTGTGAACATGTAATCGCCACTGCATACATCAGGCGGCGATGGCGCAATCCCCATGTTCCGACATTCTTCAATGAATATAACCACCTTGTCGGTGTTTTGCATATCCGCTGAAATCACCGCCGCCATAAAGGGCGCTGGGTAATGACATTTTAACCATGCCGTTTGATAAGAAACCAACGCATAAGCGGCCGAGTGGGATTTGTTAAAACCATAACCTGCAAACTTCTCAACCAAGTCAAAGATATTACCGGAGAGGTTGCGATCTATACCCTGCCCTTCACACCCTTCTAAGAAAATGGCGCGTTGTTTTGCCATCTCCTCTGGTTTTTTCTTACCCATGGCACGACGGAGCATATCGGCACCGCCCAAGGTATAACCTGCCATCACCTGAGCAATCTGCATAACCTGCTCTTGGTACAAAATGACGCCATATGTCGGTTCTAATACCGGCTGTAAGCTATCCAATTGATAATCAGGATGCGGCCACGACATTTCTGCACGACCATGCTTACGGTTAATAAAGTCATCAACCATACCTGATTGCAGAGGCCCTGGACGAAACAAAGCAACCAACGCGACAATATCCTCAAAGCGCGAAGGTAATAGTCGACGCACTAAGTCTTTCATGCCACTGGACTCTAACTGAAATACAGCCGTTGTTTCAGCAGACTGGAGCAAATCAAATGTCGGCTTATCGTCTAATGGAATTAACGAGATATCAAGCGGGCCTTCACCCTCCTCTGCGCGTTTAGCATTGATGGTTTTTAACGCCCAATCAATGATGGTTAGGGTACGCAACCCCAAAAAGTCAAACTTAACTAAGCCGGCTTCTTCAACATCACCCTTATCAAATTGGGTGACAAGCCCATGGCCTTCCTCATCGCAATAAGTCGCCGAAAAATCAGTGAGCTTAGTTGGCGCGATAACCACACCGCCGGCATGTTTACCCACATTTCGGGTGACACCTTCCAGCTTGTAAGCCATATCCATGATCTCTTGCGCTTCTTCGCTTGAGTTCACAAATTCACTGAGCGCAGGCTCCTGCTCCATCGCCTTACTCAGCGTAATCCCTACCTCAAAGGGTATTAACTTGGATAACTTATCCGCCAAGCCAAATGGCTTACCCTGAACACGGGCCACATCGCGCACCACAGCTTTCGCCGCCATAGTCCCGAAGGTAATAATCTGGGAAACAGCATCCCGCCCATAAGTCCGCGCCACATAGTCGATGACTTGATCCCGGTTATCCATACAGAAATCGATATCGAAATCGGGCATAGATACACGCTCTGGGTTCAAGAAACGCTCAAACAGAAGATCGTATTCTAACGGGTCTAAATCGGTAATTTTTTGAGCATATGCGACCAAAGAACCGGCACCAGAACCTCGACCTGGTCCCACTGGAATATCGTTATCTTTGGCCCATTGAATAAAGTCCATTACGATTAAAAAGTAACCGGGGAAACCCATCTGGATAATAATATCTAATTCGAACTTGAGACGATCATCGTATAGAAGGCGCTTGGCTGCATAGTCTGGATCATCTTTATCAAGCAGAATTTTTAATCGTTCCTCTAAACCATCCTCAGAAACCTTAATAAAGAACTCATCAATCGACATCCCTTCTGGGATGGGATACTTAGGCAAATAATAGGTACCCAAATCCATTTCGATGTTACATCGCTTGGCAATTTCTACCGTGTTCTCAATCGCACTTGGAATATCACTAAACAGCTCAACCATCTGTTCAGCACTCCGGAAATACTGCTGTTGAGTGTAATCACGCGGGCGTCGAGGATCTTCGAGCGTTCGGCTTTGGTTAATGCAAACTCGTGCTTCATGCGCCTCAAAGTCAGTTTCATGAATAAACATCACATCATTGGTTGCGACAAGCGGACATCCTTTCGCCAACCCTAAACGCACGCTTTCGTCGATAACAATATCTTCCCCCGGTCGAGCAGTACGCTGTACTTCCAGATAGAAACGATTGGGAAACAGAGACATCCACTCATCTAACAAACTATCAGCTGAGCCATTCCCCGAGACCATCGCTCGACCAATTTCACCGTCTTTAGCACCACTTAATGCAATCAAGCCCTCGGATTTTTCTACCAACCATGCTTTACGCACTATGGCTTTATCAACTACCTGTACTTGACCTTCTGCATACGCACGCGAAATCAGTTCCATTAAATTCCGGTAACCTTTCGCATTTTGTACCAGTAACGTGACACGATAAGGCTCATCTTCATCATGATCATTTAGAACCAGTAAATCAGCACCACAAATTGGCTTGATACCGGCAGCAGTTGCCGCTTTAAAAAACTTAACAAGGGCAAACAAATTAACCTGATCGGAAATTGCAACGGCAGGCATACCCGCTTCTTTAGCCGCATTGACCAACCCTTTAACACGCACTAAGCCATCCACTAGCGAAAATTCAGTATGGACGCGAAGATGGATGAAAGCGTTAGTCGACATATAAATTTACCTAAAATCAAACAATGAAAAGAGCTAGCTTGGCTAAAAATTTGGCTAGCCTAATAAACGCGCGACAGGCCTAAAGGAGCGGCGATGCCCATCAAGCGGCCCAAACTTCTCTAAAGCAGCCATATGTACGGCGGTAGGATAACCTTTGTGTTTGGCAAAACCATATTGAGGGTATTCTATATCTAATGCCTTCATTTCTCGGTCACGAACCACCTTGGCCACAATTGATGCGGCACTAATCTCTGCTATCTTACCATCCCCTTTAACAACCGCTTCACAAGGAAAAGGTATGCTTGGGCAACGGTTACCATCGATCATCACATAATCAGGTTCCACAGGCAGCGTCAAAACCGCTCGCTGCATGGCTAACATAGTGGCATGAAGTATATTCAACTCATCAATCTCTTCGGGCGAAGCAAAAGCGACCGAATAAGCCAAAGCTTTCTCTATAATTTCGTCATACAGTGCTTCACGTCGCTTTTCGGTGAGCTTTTTCGAGTCGGCTAATCCGATAATACGCTTTTCAGGGTCTAAAATTACAGCCGCTGTAACCACATTACCAATAAGCGGTCCTCGCCCCACTTCATCAACACCGGCAAGCCGCTTATAATAAGGAGACGATGATAGCAAATCCGCATGCGAGCCTGTGTATGAACTAAGCATCAGGTAATAGCCCCTTTTCTTTCATCAATAAAACAATCGCATCTGCCGCTTGTTGGTCAGCATTTTGATGCAATTGTTCAAAAATTGCGGTGAAACGTTCGAGCAAATACTGCTTATCCGTGGATGAGTCCAGCCAGTGTTCAACTTCTGAACAGAGCCGCTCCGGCGTCAACGCTTTTTGCAATACCTCTGGAACCAATGCCTCGCCCGCTAAGATATTAGGCAAAGAAACATAAGGAGTTTTTAACATGCGAGAGAAGATTGCGTAAGTTAACCTGGCCATTCGATAACCGACGACCATGGGCTTTTTCAATAGGGTGGCTTCCAAAGTGGCAGTACCCGAAGCAATCAAAATAACATCACTCGCTGCCATCACTTCTCTGGATTTCCCCAGTATTAACTGCAAAGGCAACTCACTAAACTCGGAATCGATTAAAACTTTTAGTTGTTGATAACGTTTTTCATTGGCCGCTGGTAGTAAAAAGGTCAAATCAGTATGACGCTGTAACAACAAACGGGCCGTTTCTAAAAACGGACGCGCTAGGTACTTAATTTCACTCCCCCGACTACCCGGCAAAATACCAATAACGCGCTGTGCAGCACTCAACTGAAAGGTTTCACGTGCAATAGGCAATCGCGTATCGTTAGCAATAGTATCGGCTAACGGGTGACCCACAAAACTCAACCGCTGTTGAGTTTTCGTATAGTGCTGAGCTTCGAAGGGAAATAAAGCTAACAACAAATCGACAGCAGTCTTAATTTTATAGATTCGTTTAGCTTTCCACGCCCAAACTGAAGGACTTACGTAATGTACCGTCGTGATACCCACCTCTTTGAGCTGACGCTCCAGCTCTAACGTAAAGTCAGGCGCATCAATACCAATAAAGAGATCAGGGGGGTGATTAACCCAATGACGAATTAACGATTTACGCAGTTTAAAAAGCTCTGGTAAACGGCTGAGAACCTCGACTAACCCCATAACCGACAAACGCTCCATAGGAGCGCGTGATTCAAGGCCTGCTGCAATCATAAGATCACCGCCAACCCCTTCAAAGGAAGAGTCAGGATATCGTTTTTTTAGTTCGTTGATTAGCCCTGAGCCCAGAATATCCCCTGATGCTTCGCCGGCTACCAAGGCAAATTTAAGCTTGGTCACGCCAATCCCCTAACGAATAATACCCCGGGTGGAGTCTGTTAGTGACGAAATCAACAGCTGAATTTCAGGTAATGATTCAACCTCCGCCTCCAGAACAGCTAGCGCTTCAACTGTCGTCAGCTTTTTACGATAAATCGTTTTATAAGCTTGGCGGATAGCTCGAATCATTTCAGATGTAAAACCGCGGCGCTTCAAGCCCTCAGAATTAATACCGTGAGGTTGCGCAGGATTTCCTGTGGCCATGACATAGGCAGGAATGTCTTTAAGAACAACCGTGCCTGCACCACACATCACGTGACTACCAATGTGGCAGAACTGATGCACGGCGGTAAAGCCACCTAATATAGTATGATCACCAACGTGGACGTGACCCGCTAAGGCAACATTATTAGCTAAGATAACGTGATCGCCCACAACACAGTCATGCGCGACATGCGTATTCACCATAAACAAGTTATGGCTACCTATTTTCGTTAGCCATTCGTCTTGAATCGTTCCGCGATGAACCGTGCTTCCTTCACGGAATACATTATTATCACCGATCTCTAAACGAGTCGGCTCGCCCGCATATTTCTTATCCTGACACTCTTCACCAATTGTAGAGAACTGAAAAACTCGGTTCCCCGAGCCCATAATAGTCGGGCCCTTAATAACAACGTGAGAGGCTATTTCAGTACCAGGTCCGATGACAACATCAGCACCGATATAACTCCAAGGCCCTACCTTAACGTCGTCCGCTAATTGGGCACCATGTTCGATAATTGCTCGCGGGTCAATCACAGTTACACCTTACGATCAGCACAAAGAATGGTAGCTGAACTTACAGTATCACCATCAACGGTTGCTTTAACAGCAAATTTCCAAATCCCACGTCGTTCGGACATAATCGACGCTTCTAATTTCAATTGATCTCCCGGTACTACTGGGCGCTTGAAACGTAATTTATCAGAACCTACAAAGTAATAGATCGAACCATCTTCAGGCTTTTTATCCATGGTCTTAAAACCAAGAATACCCGCCGCTTGCGCCATCGCTTCTACAATAAGGACACCAGGCATTACAGGGTGCTGGGGGAAGTGACCATTAAAAAAAGGCTCGTTGATAGTAACGTTTTTAATCGCAACGATGGATTCACCCGGTGTTAATTCAAGCACACGATCAACCAACAGAAACGGGTAACGATGAGGGAGGTATTCCCTAATTTCATTTACATCCATCATTTATTAAGACCTTCAATAGAGAGAATTTCAATTTTTTGTTCTAGCTGTTTTAACCGACGGGCCATATTGTCTAACTGACGAAAACGAACCACATTACGCTTCCAATCACCGTGCTTTTCTTGGCCTGTACCGGAAGAGTATGCCTGACCTGTTACGATGATTGATTTGCTAATCAGCGACATAGCCGTGATATGCGTATAGTCAGCAATAGTCAGATGCCCCGTAATGCCACAATGACCTGCAATTGTACAATGGCGGCCAATTTTAGTGCTTCCAGCGACCGCCGTACAGCCTGCAATAGCAGTTTGTTCGCCAATATTCACGTTATGCGCTATTTGTATGTGGTTATCGAGCTTAACACCATCCCCAATATAGGTATGATCAAGCGCTCCACGGTCAATCGTGGTATTAGCGCCGATCTCAACCCTATTACCAACACGTACGCCTCCTAGTTGGCAAATTTTCACCCAACCTTCTTTTGTCGGCGCAAAACCAAACCCATCAGCCCCAATAACCGCACCGGAATGCACTAAACATTCACGACCCAGCACCACATCAGGATAGATAGTGACGTTGGCTTCAAGTCGAGTGGAAGCACCTAAATGGCTACCCGTTTGAATAACCGAGTTCGGTCCAATGACACATCGATCATCGACTTTCACATCGGCTTCTATTACAACGCCCGCGCTTACAACAACATGTGCCCCTAGTCGGGCTGAAGAATGCACTCTAGCTGAAGGGTCAATGCTTGCTGAAAGACATTCGGATTCTTCACTATCAGCTAAGCGCCAATCAAAAAGCTGGGATACCTTTGCAAAGGCAAGATACGGATTCTCTACAATTAACGCTGAACCTGTCACCTTATCCGCCATCTGCGCGGTGACCAGTACAGCCCCTGATTTTGAATCAGCCAATTGAGACGCATATTTTGAATTAGCTAGGAAACTTAACTCATTGCTGCTGGCTTTTTCTAAGGTATTTAAACCAAAGATGGTGCAATCCAAACCTTGGATCACACCATTTAGCTTATTCGCTAGCTCACTTAAGCGATAAGAACAATTTCGCTGCGCCATTACTGCTTATTCAACAACTCTACAACTCGCGGTGTAATATCAACACCCTTTGCAGTGAACACAGTAGCTTGCTTAGCAAGGACAACATCATAACCATTTTCTTCAATAATTTTACGTATCACGACATCCAGCTTAGGACGCATATCTTCAATAAAGCTTTGCTCACGCTCTATCCGCTTTTGTTGAAGCGCCTGCCCACTGCGCTGATATTCTTCAAATGCTTTTTGAAATTGCAATCGGCTCTGATTCAGTTTGTCTTGTCCCATAGTCGAACCGTCTTTTTGAATTTTTTCGCGCAAGCCTTTCGCTTGCTTTTCAAGATCAACCACACGCTTTTCTTCGCCACTTAATTCTTTTTTAAGTGATTCACGAAAACTACCTGCCGCTTTAGATGCTAACAATGCTTCTTGAACACCCAGCACTGCAATTTTTTCAGCCATTGCCGTTGGCATAAAACAAATAGTCACCAGTGCCACTAAATACTTAACAGATTTCATTGAATAATTTCCTTGTATTAAAAACTTTGACCAAGAGAGAACTGAAAGACTTGTGTTTCATCATCATCTTTATCGTTCAGCGGCTTACTGACTGCAATTGATAATGGCCCTACAGGAGACAACCAACTAATGCCAAGGCCTGCCGAGTAACGCAGTTCATCTAAATTAATTCCTTCATCACATTTTGAGTTAGAAGATGATGAACTAAAACATTCGGTCGTAAATACATTACCGCCATCTACGAAAAACAGAGATCGCCAGCCATTTTGCGCTTCAATAAACGGCATAGGGAAAATCAACTCAGCACCACCTACGACCAACACATTACCGCCAAAAGCATCATCATTAGAGTCACGAGGGCCTAAAGAGTTATTATCGTACCCTTTAACCGTGCGCAATCCCCCTGCATAGAAGTTCTTGAAAAACGGAAAACTCTTACTTCCATAGCTATCGGCATATCCCAAACGCCCTTTCAATCCAAATACCCAATCAGACTCATCTTGAATCGGCAAATACCATTTGGTTTGATAGATAGCGCGATAATAACTTAACTCACTTCCCGGAATAGCCATTTCTAACGTCGCATTATGCGAATAACCGTTGGTTGGGAAAACGCCTCGGTTTAAATGGTTATTACTCCAACCTAACGTTGTTTTAAAGTTAAGATATTCGTCTCCGTTATCATCAATAAACGACTCAATCTCTTCGACTGGCGTATTTGGGTTAGTATTAACAGAAATCTGCTCAACCCCAAGAGAGAAGGTCAAACGCTGGAAGTCATCTATTGGATAACCAAACGTAACCCCGCCACCAAATTCATCAAGTGAATAACTACTTACATCATCTTCTTCAAAATCACTTTTACGATAAAAGATATCAAAACCACGACTAACACCATCAACGGTGTAAAAAGGATCTAGGTAGTTAAAACTTATTTCTTTCTCGGTTGCGCTTCGTGTCACGTTAAAACCAACACTTTTGCCTGAACCAAAAAAGTTATCTTGAGATATCCCAAAATCTAAAATAACGCCATCACTTTGCGAAAAGCCTACGCTAGCGGTAAATTGTCCTGATTGCTGCTCTTCAACCGACAAATTTAAATCAACCTGATCATCGGCACCCGGCACCCGGACCGTCTCCAAGTTGACAGAGCTAAAATACCCAGTGCGCTCTAAGCGCTCTTTACTTTGTTCTATATCATCAGTAGATACGACGGCCGATTCCATTTGGTATAACTCACGGCGGACAACTTCATCAGCTGTGCGGCTATTACCTTTAACATTGATACGGCGCACATATGTTTGTTTACCTGGATCTACGTAAAATTTCAAAGACACAGAATGGTCTTCTTCATGTAGCTCAGGCACAGGACTGATATTAGCGAACATATAACCCGCTTCACCTAAGCGATCACTTAATGCTTTTTGAGCATCGGTCATTACCTGGCGGGAAAAAGTTTCACCGGGCTTCATTGATATAATAGACACCAACTCTTCTTCCGGTACCACCATATTACCCGCTAAATTCACCTCACGTAGCGTGTACTCATCACCCTCATTAATATTGACGGTGATAAACACATTCTGCTTATCGGGTGTAATGGATACTTGAGTAGAGTCAATCGCAAAGTTGATGTACCCACGATCCATGTAAAAAGAACGGAGGCGTTCTAAATCGCCAGATAATTTTTCACGCGCGTAACGATCATCTTTTGTGTAAAAAGACCAAAAGCTCGGCAATTTCAATGAAAATAAACCTTTGAGTTTCTCGTCATCAAAAACCGTATTACCAACAACATTGATATGCTGGATAGAAGCGACACTGCCTTCTTTAATATTAATATCCAGTGCAACACGGTTACCCGATAGTTCCTCTACTTCCGTATCAATAGCCGCGCCATATCGCCCTTGACTAACGTACATACGAATTAGATCAAGACGAATCTGGTCTAATGCCGATCGCTTAAACACATCTCCTTCTTGCAAACCTGACTGCTTCAAACCCTTCATCAGATCTTCATCTTTGATAACTTTGTTACCATTCAAACGAATCAAGCTAACCGCAGGACGCTCTTTAACTCGAAGCACAAGGAAGTCACCGTCTTTGATAACATCAATGTCTTCAAAATAGCCTGACTTAAACAGCTGGCTCACTGCATTTGATATAGTCGATTCAGTAACGCGATCACCTGTTGCCACAGGAAAGTTACGGAACACAATACCCGGCTCAACGCGCTGCACGCCCTCTAATTTAATATCTTGCACTTGAAACGGCGAGAACGCCGCCTGTGAAAGAGAGGACCACAAGGCCAGTCCAAGCATCCAACCAAACTGTTTATTCATCAAACATCATCCAACTTAAAGCGTTTGCTTAAAGACGTAAAAAATCATTAACAATGGCGACTGTCATTAATGATAACAGAACAGCCATACCCATTTTTAAACCGATATCTTGAACCCGTTCACTTACTGGCTTCCCCCGAATTAGCTCAATGGTATAGTAAAGCAAGTGGCCACCATCGAGCACTGGGATAGGTAATAAATTAAGCACGCCTAAGCTAATACTCAAATAAGCCAAGAAACTAATGAAAGGCTCAAAACCTGATGCAGCCGAAGCACCGGCCACTTTAGCAATGGTAATCGGTCCACTCAAGTTTTTTACGGAGATGACCCCTTCAATCATTTTCCAAATAGAGTCGAGGGTTAGGGCAATCATATTCCATGTTTTATCAACAGCGACAGGAATTGCCTCTAACGGGCCATAACTGATATTTCGTAACATACCTTTAGGCCATACAGGCGGCTCGACACCTGCACCAATATACCCTTGTAACTCACCTGTCGATATTGTTCGTTCACGAGGAATTATAGATAGGGAGATTTTTTGTCCATTTCGTACCACAGTAAGATCTAAAACCTTGTTTGCAGATACTTGAATAGTAGAGACAAGCCCAGACCATGCTTTAACTACTTGACCGTTCACCGTTAACACTTCATCTCCGGCTTTCATGCCTCCAGCCTCAGCAGCCTGCCCTTCAACAACCTGTCCAATAATAGGCCTGATGTTTGGACGGTACGGCGTAATGCCTATAGCCGATAAAGGAGACTCCGACTCTAGCTCGACCTGCCATGCTTCTAAAGGCAATTGAAAACGCTCTGGCGTACTTACAGATGAGCGCTTAGTCGTCAGTTCAACGACGCCTGTTTCGCCTACACGCGCAGCAAGCGCCAAATTAGCATCTTCCCATGAACGAACAGACCGTCCATCTATACTTACGAGCTCCTCGCCAGCTGTCAAACCTGCTAGCGCAGCAGGCGAACCATTCGTCACACTACCAACAACAGGTACAACCGTGCTAGTGCCGACAATGAACATCACCCAGTAAGCAAAGACAGCAAAGACAAGATTGACGGCTGGGCCTGCCGCCACAATAGCCATACGTTGCAGAGCAGGCTTATTATTGAATGCTTGATTTTGCAGATGGGCTGGAACCTCACCCTCTCTTTCATCCAACATTTTAACATAGCCACCCAAGGGAATAGCGGCAACCGCATAGACGGTTCCATCTTTACCCGTGCGGGACCATAGAGCCTTACCAAAACCAACAGAAAAACGAAGAACTTTAACGCCACAACGACGCGCGACCCAAAAATGCCCCCACTCATGGATAGTCACTAATATACCCAAAGTGACGAGGGTCGCTAAAATTGTTTGGATCAAAGCCATAATGATAACAGTCGCTACTCGTTAATTAGATCACTGGTAAAAAGAGTAATCCTAGATAAAAGAAGGGTGTGGCAGCCAACAAGCTGTCGATACGGTCTAAGATACCACCATGACCGGGTAGCAAGTTACCACTATCTTTCAGACCACTATGGCGCTTTAAGAGACTCTCAAACAAATCGCCCATCACTGACATAACTGCGGTTACTACACCTAAAATCATGAGATAGACCGTTGATGGGATAGACAGTTCATTCCATTGAGCAAAAGCGAGAGAAACTAGCGCAACCGTCACTAAACCACCTAACATTCCTTCGCGGGTTTTCCCAGGGCTAACATTAGGAGCCAGCTTCGTTCTCCCCCACTGCTTTCCAGCAAAATAAGCACCTGTATCCGCCCCCCATACAATTAAAAAGAGAAGCAGTATCCACGCATTACCGTGTTCTTCGCGCTTAATACCAACCAACGCAACCCATGTAGCCACTAAAAAAATGATGCCTATCAAGGCTCGTATAGCCGATAACGACCAGGCTCCAGGCCTCGGATAGCGGACAATCCAAAAGATAGCAACAAGCCACAGAGCAAGACTTAAAGAGAGAACGCCTTGGTCTACCTCGCTGTTCGGAAAGAACATCAAGCCAGCAACAGCGGCCAAAACAAGCCCACAAAAACCGTATCGTCCGACAGACGACTGAAGGCCCGATAACGGCCCCCATTCATAAGCTGCCAACAAAAGAACCAACGTTAAGAAAATTGCAAACCCTTGGATGGGCAACAAAAAAACACCCGCCAAAGATAAAGGCGCAAGAACGACCGCCGTAGCGATTCTTTTTTTAAGCACGCGTCTCCGCCTCTACCTGCTCACTAGTTTTGCCAAAACGTCGTTCTCGCGTACAGAAATCACGTATTGCCTTGCCTAATGAGTGCTTATCAAAGTCAGGCCAAAAATCATCAACAAAATAAAATTCAGTGTATGCCATTTGCCAAATTAAGAAATTACTAATTCGACTCTCACCTGCTGTGCGAATACATAGATCAGGCGCAGGCTGATCACATAAAGTCAGATGCTGATTAAAGAGTGATTCATCTAAATCACCAGGGGTCGCTTTTCCGTCTAGACAATCTTGCGCAAACGCTTTTGCGGCTGAAACTATATCCCAGCGCCCGCCGTAATTAGCTGCAACATTCAGTGTTAAACGCGTATTATTAGCCGTTAACGCTTCAACTTTAGCAATTTTCGCCTGCAAAGACGGACTAAAGCGCGTAATGTCGCCGATCACTTTTAACCTAATATTATTTTTATTGAGCTTTTTGGCCTCCCTATCGAGAGCCAACATAAAAAGTTCCATCAAGCCCGTCACTTCCAGCTCGGGCCTTTTCCAATTTTCACTACTAAAAGCAAACAGAGTGAGTGATTCTACGCCGTATTCGACGCACCCCTCTATTACACTGCGCACACTATCAACTCCAGCTTTATGACCAGCCAGACTAGGCAAACGTCGCTGCTTAGCCCAGCGATTATTACCATCCATGATAATTGCGATATGCTTCGGAAGAGTTTTTTCCGTCGGAATATTGAGTTTTGCGTGTACTGACATAGTGTTGTTCAGACAGGCTGGGGAACCCAGCCCTCCTTTCTGAATTTAGATTTCCATCAAGTCTGTTTCTTTTTTAGCCAGCAGACTATCAACTTCGGCAACATACTTATCAGTAAGCTTTTGGATAAGATCCTGACCACGACGATCATCGTCTTCCGAGATCTCTTTATCTTTCAGCAGGTCTTTAAGCTGATTATTAGCATCGCGACGCACATTTCGTACAGATACACGAGCCGATTCAGCGTCTGAGCGCGCTTGCTTTGTATAACCTTTACGCGTCTCTTCTGTCAGAGGAGGCATAGGAACGCGAATCACACCGCCATTTGTGGCAGGGTTCAAGCCTAGATCCGACTTATAAATAGCCTTCTCTACGTCAGGAACTATGTTCTTTTCCCACGGAGTGATCATTAGTGTACGCGCATCTTCAACAGATATATTAGCGACCTGCGTGAGCGGTGTATCGGTTCCGTAGTAGGACACTTGGATTGAATCCAAAATACTTGGGTGCGCACGACCTGTACGAATTTTCTTAAAATGATCAACCAAAGAGTCGCAACTTTTTTGCATGCGAGCTTCAGCGTCTTTTGTAATTTCATTCAGCATATTGATCTCCAGTAACCTCAGCGCTGATTAATGTACCTTCATCACCGCCTACGAGCAGATTAACCAAAGCGCCTGGTCGGTTCATATTAAACACGCGCACAGGCATACTGTGATCACGCGTCAAACAGATAGCCGTTAAGTCCATCACGCCTAATTGTTTTTCGAGTACTTCATCATAAGATAAGTGTAGATATCGTTTAGCTGTTGGATCTTTGACGGGATCCGCTGTATATACACCATCAACCTTTGTCGCTTTTAGTACAACATCAGCTTCTATTTCAATGCCACGCAAACAGGCTGCAGAATCGGTCGTAAAGAATGGATTACCCGTCCCTGCAGAAAAAATAACCACGTCACCTTGATTCAAGAAGCGTATCGCATTACGTCGATCATAGTGATCCACTACGCCACTCATTGGAATAGCCGACATAACACGGGTATCTATATTAGAACGCTCAAGCGCATCACGTAACGCGAGCGAATTCATCACAGTGGCCAACATGCCCATATGGTCGCCAGTAACACGATCCATACCCGCTGCACTTAAAGCAGCACCGCGAAATAAATTACCACCACCGATAACAATGCCAACTTGTACACCGATCCCAACCAACTGACCTATTTCTAGCGCCATGCGGTTTAGAACTTTTGGATCAATACCAAAATTCTCATCGCCTTGTAGGGCTTCACCACTGAGTTTAAGAAGAATGCGTTTATAGCGGGCATGTTTCTTTTTTTCGGCAGGCATACAGATCTCTCCGTAGAAGGAAGTTATGATGGATAAACGTGCGTACTGTAACACAGCACACACGTCTTTTAGCGAGTATTACTTGTTGTTAAGCTGTGCAGCAACTTCTGCAGCAAAATCAACATGCTCAACTTCGATACCTTCACCTACTTCAACACGGGTGAACGCAACTACTTCGCCACCAGCCGCTTTAACCATCTCAGCTACTTTCTGATCAGGGTTTTTAACGAAAGGTTGCTCTAACAAGCTATTTTCAGATAAGAATTTATTGATACGGCCAACAACCATCTTCTCAGCGATTTCAACTGGCTTGCTAGCCATATCTGGCTGCGCCATGATGATTTCTTTTTCTTTCTGAATAATTTCTGCAGACATTTGATCTTTAGAAACAACCTGCGGATTAACCGCTGCAACGTGCATAGCTACGTCTTTAGCCGTTTCAGCATTAGCGCCATTTAAAGCCACTAATACAGCAATACGATTATTACTGTGAACATAAGCGCCAACACACTCACCTTCAAGCAAAACCACACGACGAACACTAATGTTCTCGCCGATTTTTTGAACCAAAGCTTCACGCGCTGATTCCAGCTCACCTGCCATGATTGCTGCAACATCTTCAGACTTAGCCGCAAACGCAGCATCAGCGATAGAGCCCGCAAACGCCAAGAAGCCTTCATCACGTGCTACGAAGTCAGTTTCAGAGTTAACTTCAACAATAACACCGTAAGAATTATCGTCAGCAGTACGAACAACAACAACGCCGTCTGCAGCAGTACGGCCTGCTTTTTTAGCCGCTTTCATACCAGAAGATTTACGCAGCTCTTCGATCGCTAGTTCAATATCGCCATTCGCTTCAGCGAGTGCTTTTTTACACTCCATCATGCCTAAAGCTGTACGGTCGCGTAGCTCTTTAACCAGCTTAGCTGATACACCTGCCATCTCAATTACCTCATTTTTACACGTTCAATCAAAATTCAAAAAAGGGGAGCGCAGCTCCCCTTCTGTAAGAATCCGTAGACAATAGCCTAAAGAGTTGACAGAGAAATTACTCTGCAGCTGCTTCTTCTACTTCAACAAACTCACTTTTACCGCCAGCAACTTCAACGCCTTCGCCACATGCATCAGCAATAGACTGAACGTAGATTTGGATTGCGCGTAGCGCATCATCGTTACCTGGGATAACGTAATCGATGCCATCTGGGTTGCTGTTAGTATCAACAACACCGATAACTGGAATACCCAGTTTATTAGCTTCGTTTACAGCGATACGCTCGTGATCAACGTCGATAACGAAAAGAGCGTCTGGTAAGCCACCCATTTCTTTAATACCACCGATAGAACGCTCTAGCTTTTCCATTTCACGCTGACGCATCAACGCTTCTTTTTTGGTTAGCTGGGCGAACGTACCGTCCTGAGCAGCCGATTCCAATTCGCGTAAACGACGGATAGACTGACGGATAGTTTTGTAGTTAGTCAGCATGCCGCCTAACCAACGGTGATTAACGTAAGGCATACCAACACGAGCAGCTTCTTCTTGAATGATCTTGCTAGCAGCGCGCTTTGTACCAACGAACAATACTTTGTTCTTGTTTTGCGCCATGCCTTTAACAACATCCAAAGCACCGTTTAGTGCTGGAAGCGTATGCTCAAGGTTGATGATATGAATTTTGTTGCGAGCGCCGAAGATGTACTGAGACATTTTCGGATTCCAGTAACGAGTCTGGTGACCAAAGTGAACGCCTGCTTTTAGCAGGTCGCGCATTGTAACTTGTGCCATGATTAGCATTCCTATGTATTGGGTTTGACCTCCACATATCCCAGCCACCAACCGCAATGCGGCACCCGGTAACTGTGACGATATGTGTGTGGAATTTTCTCCGATATACCATATGTATTTCGGGAGCGCGTTTTATACCACAACACCCAATGAATTTGAAGGTCAACCTTCGCTAGAACCCTATAATTAGGTACAATTACTCCACTACTGATCATAAATCACCAAAAATGATCGGTTCGCCTTACAACGAAAGAAAGGAAACCCATGTCAGTTATCATCAAAACACCAGAAGAGATTGAAAAAATGCGCGTGGCTGGCCGCTTAGCCGCTGACGTTTTAGTCATGATCGAGCCGCACGTAAAACCAGGCGTAACCACTAATGAACTCAACAGCATCTGCCACGAATACATTGTTAATGAACAACAAGCCATTCCTGCACCGCTGGATTACCACGGCTTTCCAAAGTCGATCTGCACATCAGTAAACCATGTTGTTTGTCATGGCATCCCTGATGATAAGCCCATGAAAAACGGCGACATTATCAACATTGACATCACTGTCATCAAAGATGGCTATCATGGCGATACCAGCAAAATGTTTGCGGTTGGTAAAGTAGCACCTCATGCGGAGCGTCTGATGCAGATCACGCGCGAATGCATGATCAAGGGTATTGAACTCGTAAAGCCAGGTGCATTTTTAGGGGATATAGGCCATATCATTCAACAATATGCAGAAAGCAACCATTATTCAGTCGTACGAGAATACTGCGGACACGGTATAGGCGCTGGCTTTCACGAAGAACCACAAGTTCTTCATTATGGTCGTGCAGGCACCGGTGTTGAGTTGCAAGCAGGTATGATTTTCACCATTGAGCCTATGATCAACGCAGGTAAACGCCAAGTGAAACTGAACAATAAAGACGGCTGGACGGTAACGACAACCGACCGTCGCTTATCTGCACAATGGGAACATACTATCTTAGTAACTGATTCTGGCTATGAAGTTCTGACAATGCGATCAAATGAATCCTTTTAAGAAGTAGGAATCACATGAGCACACCGTTACAGCATTTAGTTGATACCAAAGATTTTCTTGATACAGCGGATTTAGAGAAACAACTCGCAGCAGGTGAGTCGCCGGTCAAGTTATTCAAAAAAACCTTACATCGTTCACAAGAAGCGATAGACAAGCGCTTTAAAGCGGGTGAGGACATCCGCCAACTGGTGTATGGGCGTGCTAGCGTTATTGATCAAATCATCACGTCTGTTTGGAGCCTATTTGATTGGCCTAGTGATAATCAGGTTTCGCTGATTGCTGTTGGCGGATATGGACGGGGAGAATTACATCCACAATCAGATGTGGACATACTGCTTCTATTCAAAGATTACAATCCTGCAGATTGCGAAGAAAGCATTAGTGGCTTTTTAACACTATTGTGGGATATTCAACTTGAAATCGGGTCAAGCGTTCGTAGTATTGATCAGTGCTACGACGAAGCACAAGGTGACATTACGATAGCCACCAACTTGATTGAATCACGCCCCCTTACCGGCAATCCCGATTTACACCAAGAAATGTACGACAGAGTCACGTCGGAAGGTGCATGGACGGATAAAGAGTTTTTTGTTGCCAAATCCAAAGAACAAATGACGCGTCATGAAAAGACTAACAACACCGAATACAATCTAGAACCAAACCTCAAAAACTCTCCTGGCGGTCTCCGCGACTTACAAACCATAGGCTGGGTAGCTAAGCGACACTTTGGGGCAACCTACATCCGCGATTTGGTCGATCACGGATTTTTAACGGAATCAGAGCTAGATACACTCAACCAAGGTGAACTGTATTTATGGTCGGTTCGCTACGCTCTACATATGATTACCGGGCGTAAAGAAGACCGGTTACTCTTCGACCACCAGCGCGCATTAGCCGAGTTTTTTGGCTATAAAGACCAACAAGGCGCACTCGCCGTCGAGCAGTTCATGAGCAAGTACTATCGTGTAGCCATGGC
>Ga0115007_10000967_pt1 | contig 18723 bp, 13 predicted proteins | sample ArcOceMetagenome_2_FD_87166 | JGI IMG/M metagenome (GOLD analysis project Ga0115007, IMG submission 87166) | Marine eukaryotic phytoplankton communities from Arctic Ocean - Arctic Ocean ARC135M Metagenome | ecosystem: Environmental > Aquatic > Marine > Oceanic | place: Arctic Ocean | collected...
TAAAATAAATGTCAAATTCACTTCTCTCTCTCTCTCACACACACACACACACACACACACACTATGTGTCTTTGCTTTTTATAATTCTGAATAATGAAGACGATTACTACGGAATCAGAACCAATGGATATGACGGGTGGTGGTGGTGGCGATCATTCTGTCCATATCCAATTTTGCGTTAGCTGAGGGTCAAAGCGTAATTTTCTTCAAGTACGGGATTGGTTAGAACAAACCTTTCCGGAATTACGTGGGAAAGTTACGGGTGATAATTATCCACCACCACCAATAGCAGAATTATTAATGAAATTCTTATCTTTAATCCAATTAGCTGGTATGGCAGTTGCATTAATGGGTGAAAATGTATTTCGATTAATTGGTATGTCCCGTCCACCATCATGGTACGGTGATATTGTTGTAAAAAATGCTGTACCACTTTGTATTGGTCTGTATTTGATTGTACCACAAATTTTGAATGGTTATATTGTATCAAATGCATTTGAGGTTGTATTAGATGGAACGGAAACCATTTTTAGTAAAATAGCAACTGGTCGGATGCCACAAGCAGAAGATTTAATTGACCCATTAACCAAATTTGGTTTAATGTCAGTTGGAGTAGCACCACAATAAACGATCATTGATCATCGAGCAAAACATAATAAACAAATTGGAATGAAAATGGGATAGATACAGGATACCCTCTTCGCGACAATGGCATCATTGTTGGGAACGGAGAGGCGGAATGGAATTGAATGGATTGGAATATGAAGATCATACGATATATGCATGCCGATAATGACGATTGATTGGTCGAAATTGAAGGGCAAAAGGTTTGGGAATGACAAAAGTAAAAAAACAAAAAGAGACTTTGCTTTGCTTGATTCTTCGTGTGTGTCAACCAAATGTTGAGACTCTATTTTGTTTTGTTGCTTTTTGATCGCCAACCTCGTACTATATTTATAATTATATAAATGCACTTGCCTTGCCTTGAGAATACCCATCATCGTTGTTATTAAAAGAGTATGGTTCTTAACTGGTGTCATGAATTTAGCGGGAGAAGGCAATGTAATATGACAAATGATAGAAAGCGCGGGAGAGTTCACGATATAATCTTCGCACGACGATTGGATACATTATAATAAGTATTACTTCGATCGTGACGACTCTTCTTTCTTCTTCTTCTTCTTTGGAATAGAGGAAACGTGTAGAATGACGAAGCAAGCTACTGAGATAAGATGGGCAGGGGGGACAACAAAAATCCTTTGCCGATCGTTCAGATGTTTGTTTCTGACGAAAGAAACGCACTTATATAAAATACTGCGGATCACGTTTTCACTTTCTGAGAAGAGGAATACCCGTCTTGAAAACGAAAGTAGAGAAGTATGGAGATTGATAGGATTTTCGCGTTATTCAATAAAAAATATACTGTAGATAAGTTATATAGGTTATTAGGTTATATTATTTTCTAGTAGCAAAACTACTACACGTATCGTACTTTAGAAGAGGCGTATTTCGTGAGAAAAATGGCATCCGCAACTTATTGCTCTATTGTTTTATTTATAATACTATTATATTTTTATATACCGGTATGTACGACGTAGTTAGCATAAATATATATAATATATATATATATAACTTAAGTACCTCTAGCACGGGCTTCGCTAAAAAACAAATCTTATTTAGGGCGCGCTCTCCACCATCAATCACAGATTAGAAGAATTCAAATGCGTTCGAAGATTATACCGTATCTTCAGGGTTTGTGAAAGCAAACACAACGAACGACGATATGACGATATGTTCAAGATTGCTATTATCGGCCTATTGGCGTCAATCGGCTCTGTCGCTGTTCGAGCGCAGAATGACAACATCAACGTCGGAACAACTCAAGATGAGGGATCTATCTTGTTGGAAAATCTCGTCGACCGATGTGTCATCGATTATGATCCTAACGTTGATTACTTCCCTGTAAAGTACCAAAAGCCATCGATTTCTTCCTATGGTGACATTGATATCTTTGGAGAAAAATTTGTTCCTCATAACACTACAGATTTCTTAGAAATCACATATCACAAAACATATAAGATCATTACAAACAAGCATCAAGATCCACCGGTCAGTTACCTACTGTACCAATGTGGGACGGAAATTCCACAAGATGTTATCGATGCTAATGACTTCGAAATGGTCGTATCTATTCCTCATAAGGGTGGTCTAGCATTGACTCAAACGACACAAATCCCATACGTAGAAATGTTAGGATTACGTGAAGAAGTTATCGGATACGTTGGAGATTCGTTTTACGTGACTAGTCCATGCCTTAGTTACATGTTGGATGATGAAACAATTGAAACTGTATTTGATTCCAATTACAATTCGACTGTTCAAAAACAACTTACTGATGATTTCATTGAACGTAATCAAGATGTTATTATTTTCAGTGGACCAACAAACAACGTTGCTGGTGACCGTGTTATGGTGTTTTCTGCCACTCAAGAACTTACGAATGTTGCTACATTTGACTGGATTGGATTCTTTGCGGCCTTATACAATCTAGAGGGAGAATCATCAAGGATTACAAGTGAATTGCAAGAATCGTATGATTGCAGTAGCGCTGTTGCCAGAGATCTTTCTGCACCAAAACGTGAACTTCAAGAAGAAGAAGAAGAAGAAGAAGAAAATCAACCAGTAATTTTATGGGCAAATTACCTCACTTATGATAATATTGGTTGGTCCGTTTTTGGTTGGTCCGTTGCCGAGTGTCCTACCTGGGATTCAACGTACTATTGTGAGTACGCTGCACATTGTGATGCGAAAATTTTATCACGACCTGAAGGAGTTGGTTATAACAAGACATATGGTTCACCAACAGTTTACTGGTACCTTAATGATACAGAATTTTTACAGATGGCTAAGAATGCCGACGTATTTATTTATACTGGTAGTGATTTCGATGAGATTTATACTTTGAAAAATGAAACAATGGACCAAATCAAAGCCGTTCAAAACAAACAGGTATTTGATACACTCGGACAGGGTGCATCCGCTTGGTATGAACAACGTTACGCTGAATATGACATTGTTGGATTAGACATGTGTGACGTTGTCGGGCGCTCAAGTACGACAGGTCCAAAGCACGAACGTCGTTGGTTCCGTAACGTATACACCGAACCAATTGGTTCTCTCGGTCCATGCAACGTTCCGGATGAAATTTCTCAACCGTACGTTCCACCAGCAGAACAATGTGTCCGACCTCAATCATCTACTATGACCCAACCTGGTGCAACCATCCAGTCAACAGAAGAGGATACATCCGATTCTTCTGCATCAAGAAAATATTTTATTACTTTTTCTTTTGCAATAATAGCGTTTGTTTTTGTCGTCTAATTAAAAGGCAATCTTCTGCAACCAGATGAAAGAAGCGCCACCTTTGATTACACTTTCTTTAAGCAATACATGGTTGCGTTTGTTGTTGTCGTCTGATCAAATAAATGTAATGTGATCAGTAATTCATCTACGTTGGATGAAATAGTTTATTATTTGTTTTTAAAAAATAAATTTAATTAACTTAATAGAAGTAGCAACATCGTTTCAGTACTTGCATCTCTAGCAAATATTTTGATTAATAACTACAACTCTGCTTAACGAAAAACCCTATCGAATTTACACCTACTACCTGTACAATGACTGATAAAAACTATAATATGGATTAGCAGTATTGAATACTACTGCATTGTTATCCTGATTATCCTCTACCAGACATCATCAGTAAATTTTCTGTAAACTATTATCTTATCAGTATTTGATATAATTATGAAAATGGAATATAATCAATATGTTATATTCACGAAGATTGAGACATCAACAACTCAATCAATCCAGCTTTTAAGAGAGGTTTCCCATCAGCAGCTTTGATGGAAACACCTTTGGATTCGATGTAAGCTTTCAATACCTTCACAGTCTTTTTCGATAGGGCTGATTTCGATAGATCACCTAAGTCCTCAACTTCTTCGTTGACCTTGGCGGCAGCCTTCTTCTGTTTCTTCTTTGCTGGTTCATTCGTTGTCTTTTGGGAAGGAGCCGGTAATATCGACGCAGAGGTAGCGGCTGCATTCTTGTTACGTTTCTTCGTTTGGGTTGCTACGGTTTGATCGTTCCCTGCAATGGCCGCGTTTGTTGCTGCAGGAGGATATTTGCGAACAAATTCGTCAACTTTGAATTTGCGTTTGCATCCTTTGTAATTCATGAATCGTATCTTGCCAAAGATTTCCCTCTCTTTCCAACCCATATCGTGGTTACCAAAAATACTCCAAGCGACGCCACAAAAGCCGTTAGGATCTCTTCCATCTAACGCATACTTGTCGTTAAAGTATTGTGCGTACCGCAACGCATCCGCCGGTGTCGACGTCCATTCTAGAATCTTTTTTGCCCAATACATTCTCAAGAATCCGTGCATCTTGCCTGTATTCATAACTTGTATTTGTGCTGCATTCCATAAATCGTCGTGAGTTTTTCCAGATTCAAATTCATCTAATTTGTATATGTATTCACGCGGATCGGACGTATGCAACTCGAGTGAATCCTGCGCCCATTGTGCACCAGCCTCTAACGTATCGTACGTGTCAGGTGCATACCACAAGAAATTATCAGACAACTCTCTGCGAACGAATCCTTCTTCTATGAATGAAGCTTTACCTTCTGCATCACGGTTGTGTGTTTTCAAATACCTCAAACATGTTGCGAAACTTAAATGACCGTGATTAAGCCATGGACTTAAACTCGAAGAAATTTGATCATTGTTTGGATCATTACGCAGCATAGAGAAATGACGTAAACCCATATTACAAAAATCGTCAAATTGCTTCTTACCGCCAGCCGTTCCTGGTTTTTGATCTTTGGTAAGAACATCTTTTACGGAATCGTCCCAATCTAAAAACTGTTCGTGTAACTGGTAATCGAAATCTATATTTGTATCTTCCTTAAAGTTTTTTAAATGTTCGTTGCCAACGAACGTAGGAATTGATCCGTTCTTGTAATCTTTGTTTTGTAAACATTCGTCGACTAATTTATGAAGTTTCGGTCGTAGTGTTCGAGCACCAACTTCTCTTTTTGGACTTGCGTACCAAACCGGGACAACATTATGTGCATCAACCTGATAAAGCGGAACGTTAATTGTATCCAATGCATTCTTTAATGCCGGTGATTCGTTCCAACGGCGTACATGTCGCAAAACATTCGTATCACAAACCACAACGGATGGATTGTATTCATTAAGAAAGTTTTCAAGTACGTTCGGATGCTGCTGATGTTGTTTATCGTATGAATTGTGAATGATGTGAAAGGGGACATTTTTCTCTTTTAATTCATCATGGACAAATTCCAGGCCACCCAATAAAAACCGTCCATGACGTTCCGTTGTTCGTAGTTGTTCAAGCGGGGGTGGTTCATCGTCATCGTCTTCTTCATCATTTGATGGTAGAGGCGTCGTTATCACATGTACGACGCGTAAGGGTAGGTTACTTTTTTTAGCATAATGCTGTGCCAAATTTAATGCCCAGTTATCAATAGTCCTCATATCTCTTTGCATCCAATATACGACACAATCGTTTTTGTTATCATCGCTGACAGTCTCGGTTTCAGTCAATACACGTATTCGTTGAGACAGCATCCAAGATGGTAGCTCGGTAGAAGGAACGGCACGATTACCGTCGTAAACATAAGGGAACGACATATCGTTGTCATTACTCATGTTGCTGATGCTGATGCTTATGGAGCGCGTTGTTGTCGATCCTGTTCTTGTTTTTTTCAAAAAGGTGGCTTTCGGGAGCACGTTGTGTTGGTGGTGTATAACTCCTTTACTTGCACTATAGCTATTGTCCGAGTAACGAAAGGCAGTAGAAAATGCACTTGTTCTAATTAGACTTGTTGTACTTCTCGAAACCACCGCTAACAAACAGCAATAAGTGAAAGGTAGACCGAAACGAAGATTTCGTGAGAGACGTGTTGGGTTGATTATAGAGAGACGTGCTGGATTATTAGAGGATGCTTTCGTCAGGAACGTCGTTGTTCTCATGCTATGTGATGGAGAATGTATTTGTGGTATCTTTGTTGTCGATTGCATTCATTATTGTGTGTTTGTGTGTGCGTGTGTGTTCCCCATGTTGACAAAAAAGCATACGAGTACGAGTCTACTAGCTAGCTAGTAGCTAGAGAGACAGATAGTTAGTGGCAGCATTCAAGGTGAATTTTGTGTTGTGCATGATGTTGGCGAATGACGAGTGAGTCAACGCGATGAATCATTGTTGGTTTACCGGTCCACGACTGAACGTTTTGCTTATTCACCCCCGTATTACATTGTTTTGGTCGCTTTGTAATGCAGTGCTTTATAACGTGTATGAAAGTGAATAAAAAGGTCGTACTTCAAAGTAGAAAAAATAAAAAAAATTAATTCGTCGCAGCCTCGTCCCTCTCACAATAAAAGAAGAATAACAAGAAAAAAAAATCAATAGAACAAATAATCACTAGAATGTTGCACAGGAAAAGATTAATTAGGGAGACCAGTAAATTTCTCAACGAAGAAGTCAAAGCTGTTGGTATCTTTGACATCTCTTTAAAATGGTCTAGGAGGAATATGAATAATTTTGTCGGTGTCGGGACGTATGTAGGTACGAAAAGAATTGCGAACAAAATGGATTATCAAGGTCCGAAACGTTTAGTAGCGGCTGGATCTGCCGTGGTGGCTTCGAAGTTGACGAAGCAAATGATTTACGAACGACATGCATTAAGAATGGGTGTGACACCGATCATGCTTGTCGCTGTAACAGACCAAACAATGTATATACTTGATTGGGACGGGAACCATAAACGTGGAGAATTCCATCGCATATTAATGGAGTTTGACTTACAAGATTCAACAATCAAACTGAAAAAACGTGGTTTGGTCCATCAGGAGATTGAACTTTTGAGTAAAGATCGATACTCGTATGCGAAGATCGAATGTAATCTCGGTCTTTGTCGTTCGAACAAAGGCAAGAATCGTAAGGTGAGACGAGCATTGAAACAACGATAAGAATTAGACGAAGAGGACGATAGCAGCGATTCTCAATTTTCCTTAGAAGTTAACCAAGAACCATTTTTCAAATTATTAAGTAAATTTACATGTATACAGCATACGCATTCTCTAGTAGCTGATCTATTACAAAAGCATTTGTATTTTTTTCTCTTTTTTCAATCGAAGACAGCCATCGCCATGTCACCCCACCACTCTTCAGGCCGGAAGAAACGATAACCTCGTTCTAGACCAGCGATTTCTCGTAATTCTTTCTCAGATAACATGAAACCAACGGTAGAAGATTTTTCATCCACGCTATCATCATCTATAGAAACAATATTATTAGTAGTAGTTTGTAACTTTAAGTTCTCTCTTTGTCGTTCCGGCGATGTGCTCTTCACTACCACCGTCGTTCCTCTTTGAAGAGCCCATCCAATGCAAACCTGCGCTACGGTAATTCCATGATTCATAGCAATATTTTTCAAAACAGGATCATACAACAACGTTGGATCATCGTCTTCTTTGTATCCTGGTGAACCCAATGGACTGTAGGCTTGAACATGGACATTTCGTTTTCGACAATACGCTAACAACTTCGATTGTTGTAAATATGGATGCATTTCTACTTGATTGACAACTGGTTGGATCCTATGATTTCCAGACATGAGCTCATGTAATAATGACACAGGAAAGTTTGACACACCGATGTTACGGACCAATCCTTCATCAACTAACTCCTCCATCGCTGACCATGTTTCATGGATTGAAACATTTGGATCGATATTTTCACCGTTGTTTGAATCGTCGATCTTTCCCGCTTCACCATCGTATCCTCGTATATTTGGATCAATATCGACATACGTAAAGGCTTGAGGCCAATGCATCAGATACAAATCTAAATAATCAAGACGTAGATCATTAAGTGTCTTTTGGAGACCAATCTTGACATGTTCTTTACGATGGAAGGGAGATGCCAACTTAGATACCACAAAGAGATCTTTTCGACGTATGATGTTGCCGCCGATGTCACCATCATATTCTTTCTTTTTCATTTCTTTTTCTAGTTGATGATATTTTGATAAAACTTCCGATAATGCATCTCCAATCTTATCTTCATTGAAATATACGGGTGCGCAGTCAATCCTTTTATATCCCAAAGAAAGAGCACTTTCGATTGCCGTTAAGGTACTATCAGGTTGGATATCCATGGTACCCAAACCGATTGGAAATTCTGACGGATTTGGATGGCTGTTGCTGTTGTTGTTGCTGTTGCTAATGCCCATGATGCACGTAGTATCACTTCTTGTACCGGCACTACTGGCGGCCGCCATTGAAACGGCACCTGTTGAGAAGGATGACGTTAAAAAGGCGGTCCTGGCGAAAAAATGGAGACGATGATAGTACAACATGCGTATATGGTCAACTGTACTGCTTGTAAATACGGTATGATTAAGTACTTCTGCCGTTGTCGAGACAGTTAGTTATAATTGAAGACGCATACATTCTGCTGTTTTGTCATCGTCGTATAATAATCAAAGTAAAATATAAAGTTCTTTGATCTTGGGATTTGATTTGTAAGGTGGTACGCAACTAACAGTATTAAGGTTATGGCTTTTTTTAAACCAGAAAAATCACGCACCAATGCTGGCGGTTGTGGCGCCCCATTTACTTCAATTACAATTTACAATACACACTAAACAACCTGTAATAAAAAAAAGTCGACGATGACAGGAACTTCCGACAACAACGCTGCTGCTATCCCAGTAGCATCAGCACCGGCTGCCGCTGCTGGTGCTACCACAACGAAGGAAGTCGCTGATGTTCTTGAAGAAAGATTGATTGATTCCGAATACAAGATTTGGAAAAAGAATACTCCGTATCTGTAAGTAAATTCAAATTTGATTGACTGATTTGAAATAACGAACAGTGTTTTGCATCTCTTTTGTTGCTGCTCATTTCGGTTGTGTCGTGCGATTATGATGTTTCATATTGTATTGTACTGTACTGTACGGTTAATATTAAAATTCTAACAATTCTAACGAATTACGATCTAAAATTGGTGTACATTTATTTTTTTACTCTTTTTTATCTCTAATAAAAATAATGATTTTCCGAATAGTTATGATACCGTCATGACCCATTCACTCGAATGGCCATCCTTAACGTGTCAGTGGTTACCTACTAGCAAAAAAATCAACAAGGATAGCAAGAATGGAGGAACCGCATCGGAACTTTCATTGTTATTGGGAACGCATACCGATGGAGGTGAACAAAATTATCTCATGGTCGCAAATACTGTTGTTGCTACGTATGATCCGGTCGTCGCCGATGATAGTAATAATAAAAGTGATAGTCACGTCGCTCCACAGGTTTCGTACGATGAAGATAAAGGTGAAGTTGGTGGATTCGGAAATACTGATGGCGTAAACAGCAAAGGAAATGATGGATGTACCATTGGTAAAGTTGATTACAAAATGAAAGTTAGATTTCCGGGAGAAGTCAATCGAGCACGAGCAATGCCTCAAAATCATTTTATCGTCGCTGCACGTGGACCTGATCCAAACATATACGTCATTGATCGATCAAAACATCCTATGCGACCTGTTGAGGGTGGACACTTTACTCCTCAACTTACCTTACAGGGACATAAATCGGAAGGGTACGCATTAGCCTGGTCGAAACTCAAAGAGGGGCACCTGCTAAGTGGTGGAGATGATCAAACCGTTTGTCTTTGGGATGTAAATCGTGGTCTTTCTAATACCAGTACCAATAACAACACAATCGATCCATTAGCTGTATTCAAAGGTCATACGGCGACCGTTGAAGACGTTGACTGGCATGCAAAGGATCCCAATTTGTTCGGATCTGTGTCAGATGATCGTTCGATTAGATTGTGGGATATTCGGGAACCATCGACTCATAAACATATTGTTGAAAATGCACACGACGCAGACATTAATGGGATTTCTTTCAATCCGAAATTAGAAATGACATTTGCAACAGCCTCGTCTGACCATACTGTCGCGATATGGGATTTACGTAACCTCTCACAGAAGGTCCACACGTTAGATGGGGGACATACCGACGAGGTTTACGTCGTCGAATGGGCACCGTTCGATGAAAGTGTTCTAGGATCGGCTGGTGCGGATCGTCGTGTTGCTGTTTGGGACCTAAGTCGTTGTGGGAAGGAACAATCCGCCGAAGATGCTGAAGATGGACCACCTGAATTGTTATTCGTACACGGTGGACATACCGCAAAGATATCTGATTTTAGTTGGAGCCCTCAACATCCTTGGGTGGTTGCATCTGTTTCGGAAGACAACGTCTTACAGGTATGGCAAATGGCCGAAGAATTGTATGCTGACGAAGATGATGCAGATGAAACTGAAGAAGATCGTAAAAATGATAAGACATTAGGGGACGACGATCTGGAATAAAAAATGAATTAACTGAATAATGAATGAAAATTAATATAAATATATATATAGCTATGATGTCGCGATCTATTACAACAATCTTCATTATCTATGAACACAATACAACATTGTATCCCAGCTATTGAAAGAATCGTACATATATTTTAACATTAATAAAATAATTATCAAATTAGCATTAGTTTCTATCTATATTTTACTTCTTTCATAGAAGTGCTGTAGATCTGTTTGGGTATCGTGTAATATATTATTGAAATCCAGGGTCTTCATCTTCTTCCTCTATATCATCAACCTGCACACTTGTCGTATCTATGACAGTTGAGTCGCCATCTTCGTCCAAAGACCCCAGTGTAACGGTGTCTTCGAGATATCGACGAATTTTGTCGAGATCGTTCGGATCCAACAGTTCCTCTTCTTTTTCATCGTCGTCATTGTCATCGTCATCGTCATTGTCATCTTCATGATCATCGTCATCGTCTGTTGCAAACCCGAATTTTGGGATATCGACATTGGGAGCTGCAATGTCGTTAAATTCAAATCCTAATTCCTTTGCCAAAGTATCCATCTTGGGGCCATCTTCCGACTTTAGTATGGAAAATACTTGACCACCGGTACCAAAAACGGAACCAGTTTGTCCCACTCGACCAACACGACCGGCTAAATGAATATATTCACGAGGATCTTCTGTGGGAAGATATAATGTGTATACGTGAGTAACTTGAGGAAAGTCTAAACCACGAACTGAGTTGGGGGTAGCTAACATCACAGTTGTTTCGTTGTTTTTGAATAGTTCCAACATCTGCAGCGGATTGACCCCCGTTTGTGGTAACAGCACACAGAGTTTGTGTTCACCCCATAAAGCATCCCGCAATGGAGCTATGGAGTCTTTGGCGACAGCTTCGTCTGGGAAAAAGATAACAACACGGGGTGGCGGTCCGTTATTATTTTTGTTCAATTTTTCATAGTCTTCCAGTTCTTTACGCAATAGACGAGTGAGGGCAAGGAGACCCGTCGTTTCGTTCCCCACCAAAACTCGATTGTGTTGCAAACCTGGATTCAAACAAACATCAAGGTCCTTCAACGAAGCTTTTTTTGGTTGATCCCCAACGGCAAATTTTTTATCAACATCGTCGTCGGCAGCCTGCCCGATGGGATGATTCCGAGTGGCAGTGGCGATGTAGCTTTTCCCTTCCGGCAATATTCGAGATTTTACAACTAGATTACCAAGTGATTCTGTAACACTCGCACCGACCATAAAGGAAAGTCGTTTCGTTAGATCACGTTCTTCACCCGGAACGTAGTCACCATCGTTTTCTCCGGAACGGCTCTTCGTATCGAATAGGGTAGTTAAATCGCTGGGAGAAATCATTTCCAACACCAAATCCGCCTCGTCAAAAGCCACAACGCGTAGCGAGGATGGTATCAGATCTCCATCATCAATAAGTTTCCCCACGTACTGTGGCATAACGATAGCTACGTCAGTTTGGAGTTTCAATCCAAATTCAGCTTCTGAGTTATCTAATATGCATCCAACGCGAATGCCCTTTGGACCTTTATATTTGAACATATTGGCCTTACTTCTGATTTCATTGGGATCCTTTTTAATAGAACCTCCCACAAGTTCGTACAAAAGCATGGCTGTTTGAAGTCCGAGTTCTCGTGTCGGAACAACGATGAGCGCCAATGGACTCTTCACATCCTTAACAATCGATGCACCAGACTTTCCAAGCGTGGGATTGGGATTGGATGCGCCGAAAGCGATTGTCCCATCCGCCCGCATCGGTCGCTTCGTATTGCTTTGAACGACAGGAGACGTTACGACTGAAATACGATTAAGTAAATCCCCGGAAAAATCTCCTACCGATTCTTCCGCTCCAACTCGGATCCTTTGTCTCGCGAACAACGAATCACTCAAGGTTGATAGAAGAGGAACCAAAAATGCTAGCGTTTTACCACTACCTGTGGAACCACTTACGACGATTCCCATATCTTTCCCTGTAGCTCCGACCATTGACATTTCGTTGTCATAATCTTCATTATTGATATCGCTACTGTCTTCCAGTATCCGATTAACAGCTTCCATAGTATTGATTTGCATTGTAGTGGGAAGAGTATAATTGAGTGCGTCGAGTCGATCAACGAGCCATGGTGCAGCTCCTTGTCCTCTCCACGACATACGCTTTCGTTTTTCTTTCTTTTCTTCGGGAGACATCGTTAATTCGCCATCTTCGTCACCATACAACCTCTCAAAGAGTTCGTTCGAATAGGTCGCCGCTTCAAGAAATTCCTCTTTGTCGACGACCTCACGCAAAAGAGTTTGCAATTCGTTGAGACCCAAAGATGATAGCTCTCGCGCTGTCCCGTCGTTATTGTTACTGTCCCCAGATTGAAATAGACACGATGACGATGACGACGACGACGACGACTTTTGTACGGATCCAGAATCGAATTTCGGACTTCTCCTAGCATTAAAGTGATGCCTATCGACGAATGCGATAGTCGAAGGAACAACATAAGCCAAACATGTAAGAGTTGATGCAGTTCTCGTGGGCGTGTCGAGCCATAACAAACCCGTGACTAGGAAAAGAACAGAAATAGAGGACGTCGTCGTCATCATCTTTGTCATCAATGTGATCCACTATTTGGGTGCGATCTCGCTCGACTTTACTGTCTTTCTTGAAATGATACTGTGATTGTAATTATGTTGTCGATTGTCGATTGTGTGATCGGCTATCTTGTGACTTGTGGAATTTTGTTTGAGATGGATTTCGAATTTCGAAGGCGAAAGAAAGCATTCACAGTGAATGAATCAGAATAATATCTACACGTGGAAAGCTCTATTCTGTCCACGTACAGACGAATTTCATTACAGAGGCACAATATTTGTAGCACTACTGTCGTACTAGTAGTACTGTATATTAATAGACGACTTCCAAAAGCAATAACAAGCTCAATATAACAAACAAACAAAACCGACACAATGAGGCACTGCATGTATAATACTTACTAATATAAAGGGGAATTAATTCAATAGGATTGGACGGAGTATAAAAAGTTTAAACATTAGGTAAAATTATTACGCTAGAGTTAATGATATAATTGACTTTATGTTTATACGGTATACATTATGTTTATAAATGAATAGTTTGTAGATGTTAGATCGAGCTAGTGGCTGACCAAAGAGCAGCGCAGCAAAAGCACTATTCATTTTAACCCTTGGAAGGATGTTACTACTAACTTTTGGAAGAATCCATGTGTCGCGCATCGCGATTAAGTATTTTTCCATCTTTCCTTTTATGTGTATAAGCGTATACAGCATAGTAAGTCTAGTAGCAGTTCCAATAATCGGCAATGGCGACGGGGAACTTCACGTTCAATTAAAAGACGAAAATTTTGGAAAAAACGAAAATAAGTGAAGTGAGTAAAACAGCATCACAAATTTATTATTAAGATGTTACATCAAGGAACAGACTCCACGGAAATAAAAATAAACCATTTTAGCTTAAATTCCGTGAAAAGTCTTTATATAGTTCAATGATTGAGAGACTATGGGTTTATTATTGCTTGGTTAAACGGATGGGGGTGTGTGGGGTTATATTTGTTACTCCGTGAAGTAGTAACTAACTACCTCATTAGCTGACCGAGCGTGGTTTTGTTGTTGTGGTTGTTCATGGAAAATAGACATAAAATATGATTCTTACCTTTTTGTTTCTCGAGTGTTTCACGTGTAGAATCGGATCGATCGCCGTAGTTGTTAGAGTTCGTTGGAAGGAATAAAAAACAACATTGCATCTATATATTCAAATATTTTCCGCGTGCGTTCATTGGGAAGTAATAGAAAGCTTATCAAGAGCTTCATTAACAGCAACTTCACCATCGTCCTTTCCGGTAATGATTTCAGCTTGTTTATTGATAATATTTTTTTCGTTATCATCTCCATCGACGTTTTCGGATTGTTCGATCTCCTTTTTTTCGTCATCATCGCTGTTGTCATCATCATCATCTTCTGGCAATGGTTGTAAATCTTCTTCATCGTAAATGATTTCAATATACAATGTACATGATTGACAATCAGCAATGTCTTCTCCATCCCATAAATCTTCTAATGAAACCTTGAATCGATCACCACACGGGCATGGGTATGAATACACTTTCGTTTCAGGATCGTATCTCATATCCTCGATTTCGATTTCATCGTACAGTGGCATGATGTTGGTTCTGATCTGATTAGGATTAAACTAACTAACTAAGTAGCTGCTGACTCGTAGCAATGAGAGCTACTACCAATTATGGTAAACTGGGTTATTATACCATCTTGGGTAAGAGATAAGAAATGAAAGTTATGTGGCTTTTGTACAAGATCGAAAGATGTGAATAATAATCAAGGTTTGCTTGCTTACTTCATTTCTTGCATGCATACAGTACCCGTTTCACGTGGTACAGCGCGATAATAAAAAGCATGAATCAATCAATTTTGAATCCTAAAAATCGATTGAATGGTTAGGAATTCAATAGCGGTATGTAGTGCGCGCCGCGCGTGTCGTGTCTGTCCTTACACTTTTTTTGTTACAAGTACCGCGGTAAGCAGCTGAAAAATGGGCTGTGGCACAGCTCACCAGCAATGGAACGTAAACGAAACATTGGTATCGCTGTAAAAAAAAAATTCCCATTACAATACCATACATAACATAACACTTTGCGGTTAATATAAAGTTTAAAGTAAAAACAACAAAAACAATAACCATGAGTGACGGAGATTATGTTATTGAGGCCTCTGATGCCGGTGCATCTGCTACCATTCCTATGGAAGCTGGTCAAGTCAAAAAGGGAGGGTAAGTTTTAGCTTTAATTTTTGTAATATGTACAATACAAAGATGGTGGTAACGTCGGAGGGACGGAGTTTTACTATTTAAATCCTGAAAAAATAGAATACGCGGAATGGTTATGATTGAGAAAGAGGGGCTTGGGTGTGTTGTAGTTATATTAAACTCATATTGTATTGCTACCTATCAATTTGATTCGTAATATCATTACTACTACTAGTAGTAATATTGTTCATTTATACATTTTCTCACCTCTTCAAATTTAATTTTTTTTATATCGCATTTTCAATCCTGTTGTTTTGAACTAAATGAAATGAAATGAAATGATATTATATTTATATAACTTATATGTATAATGTGTTATTTTATTTTATATATACCTGCTGCAGATTCATGATGATTAAGGGAAAGCCATGTAAAATTCTTTCGATTTCTGTTTCCAAGACAGGAAAGCACGGTCACGCTAAATGTAATTTCCTCGCCACCGATATCTTTACCGGAAAGAAACTTGAGGATATGATTCCTTCCTCTCACGGAACTACCGTCCCTATCGTTGTCCGTACCGATTGGGAAATCATTGACATCGATGAAGATGATTGTATTACTCTTATGGATGAAGGTGGTAACCAAAAGACTGATCTTAACTTACCTACTGTCCCTGATGGTATGGCCAACGATATCCGTACAGCATGGAATGATGGAGAGAACCAAGTCTCTTGTACCGTCCAATCCGCTGTTGGAATCCAACAGGTTGTTGCATGGAAGAAGGAATCTTAAACAATGAAACACAAAAACAATTATTTTTACACAGAAAGAAAAAAAATACACCTACTTTTTTTATATTTTTAATAATTTGTGTAATGATAATCGCCGACATCCAATTATCAATTCAACCATTTCACCCCATCAATCTCTCGACTTTTTTTTACATTAAATGATTATCAAAAAAAGTCTGAGATAGGGGTAGGGGGAAATAATCGTGTATATCGAAAGTCTTGTGTGTTTGGTTGGGTTTTAGTTTCGAGAGATAAAGTCTTTTTATGGACGGGTTCTGAATAGGAAAATAATTTGTTAGTAGCAGTGTGCTTATTGATACTACTTTGAAGTATGCTAGTTCTTAAGTTTCTTTTTATAGATAGATGTCGTTTATAGTATAGTTCGTGAACCCAAGCATTATTGTGGGATTGGATTGATAGTTTATTATTAACAAATAGATTTGGTAGGGTTATTGAATATTATTATAAGTGTGTACTGCACAATTTTACTATCATAAATTAGCGACAATAGATATTGTATGCATGGCGAACCACCGCCTCCTATTGGGAAACCAAAACTACTTAAACTTTTATCTAGAGCGATAATATAATAGTCCAGCAAGCTAGCTAGCTAATCCAAATCTCAATCTTCTTTTTTGTCACCATTGTTGTTCGCACCGTATAGTTTCAGAGTTTCGTACTCGTCGGCTTGAGATAACTTTGCGGCGGCGGCATCGTGTTTCATTCGTCTGTCATCGGCGTCGCTTTCTAGAAGGGCATCGAATGTTTCCTTCTCTCCCTCACTCATCACGTATGGTGAATATGCATCGCCCGGAAACACACCTGACTCCACTTCGCTCTTGAATTGATTCAAACCTTCTTGGATCGAGTGACCAACTTCTGCATACTTTTTACAGAATTTTGGTACGAATTGTTGATGGTGCGGGTGACTTAGCATACCAAGCATATCATGAAAGACAAGAACTTGACCGGAAGTTCCCCCTCCGGCACCAATACCAATAGTAGGTATTTCCAATGTTTCTGTAATTGCGGCAGCTACATTGGCAGGGACGCATTCCAATACAATCGAAAAACAACCAGCATCCTGTAATCGAAGGGCCTCGTCTAGCAGTTGCCGTGCTCGAACTGCTGTCCTTCCCTGAGCACGAAAACCACCGATAACGCTAATAGCTTGTGGCGTAAGTCCCACATGACCCATGACAGCAACTGTCAAAAAATGAATTAAAAAGTTGTATCGAAGAACGAATGTTAGCTTAGAGGACAACATTCTATATCATGTAATATGAATGATGACGAACATAACACGGCTAGTTGATTCTTCGTTGACAAGACACGATAAAGATTCTATTAGGTAGCTAGAACTCACCTCCCCCTTCTATAATTTTTTGTGCCGTCAGAGCTCGATGAATACTTCCCCCCTGATTGTCGTGGTTTGAAAAAACAAGAAATTGAAATAATAATACAGAAGGATATGGATATATACCGTCATATAGAGTGAGAAAGAAAGATAGATGGGTGTGGTATGGTATGAAGCGTTAAAGATATAGAGGCTAATATATAGTAGAGGATGAATATCATATTGTTTTTTGCATACCTCGAGCTTGACAGCATCGCATCCCGATTCTTTAACGAAGCGGTATGCGTTTCGAAGAGCAATATCGGTGTCATTGAATTCGTACGTTCCAAATGGCATGTCTCCTATCAGCATTGATCCTGAATCTGCTAACTCGATGCCTTTCTTAACAGACTGACAATGATGAATCATACTATCGAGAGAAACATTTTGTGTCGTCTCGTGACCAAGTTCCACCATCGCAACAGAATCTCCTACTAAAATTATATCAATCCCTGCACGAGCTACATGAGCTGCCGATGGAAAGTCGTATGCTGTGACCATTGTTATTTTTTTACCCTTTCGTTTTTTTGAATTTAAAGACAGAGCTGAAACCTTACTCGCAAAGGACCGCCGTATATTATAGCATGACGACGACGACGACGACGACGACGACGACGACGACGACAATGGTGGTGATGTGATGCATGATACTGTTGGTGCGCCTTTTCTAGAGACAGTCGAAAGGACAGTCGGCAGTCTGCCGACAATTATCTTGGTCAGATAACTATACAACATATTGAAGCGATGTGTTGTGAACGGATAGTTTCAGACACTCAGGAAGGTTGTTGATATAATAATAATAATAATAAAATTTAAAATCAAAAATCAAGAAATCTCAAGACAAAAAAATCCTGAGCAGAAAAAGATTTTGTTCGTGCCAAGAATAAAACATCGCGGTGACACGAAGAGCAGATATTCCACGTGGAGGCTAATCAATGATAAAAATATATTGATCATGCAGTGTAATAACACTCCTACAAAATATAGATATAGATATAGATATAGATAGATAGATGTTATATTAGCCTATATGTTATAATAAAACATCTTAATGCAACTGGTACACAAAGTTATGTTAATGAGATATGATGAATGGAAATAAAATCATGGGGTGAATTTGGGTATGATGGGAAATGGTTGCCGCTTAGAATGGAGCTACCTTCCCGGTGCTATTTTTTTTTTAATAATCAGAGTAAAATTCTGCCCAAATTTAACATATCAATATGGCAATGAAATTTGAATTTATGTA
>Ga0115007_10000969_pt1 | contig 18702 bp, 14 predicted proteins | sample ArcOceMetagenome_2_FD_87166 | JGI IMG/M metagenome (GOLD analysis project Ga0115007, IMG submission 87166) | Marine eukaryotic phytoplankton communities from Arctic Ocean - Arctic Ocean ARC135M Metagenome | ecosystem: Environmental > Aquatic > Marine > Oceanic | place: Arctic Ocean | collected...
CGGCTGGCCATCTTTATAGAAGCGCGTCGTTCCATCTGGCATCAAGCCTTTACCTTGAGTTTCGCGGATCTTCTGGCAGAGGTTTGTTTTACCGGATGTACAAAATTTACACTCGCCACATTCCGGCGTGTAAAGAGGAATAACATGATCACCGATCGCTACACTGGTAACACCTTCACCGACCGCTTCAACAACCCCACCCCCTTCATGGCCTAAAATCGCTGGGAAAATACCTTCAGGGTCTTCGCCGGACAAGGTAAAGGCATCGGTATGACATACGCCTGAAGCAATAATACGGACCAACACTTCGCCTTTTTGCGGAGGCATAACATCCACTTCTTCAACAGATAAAGGTTGATTAGGGCCCCAAGCAATAGCCGCTTTCGATTTAATCATCTTCTCACTCATACTTACCTCTAGTGTTCTTGAATATTGACAATGGATTCATTGTAGTTAATTACCTCAAGGTTATAATCCATAGTTTTAATAAATGTCTTTTACTATATAGTAACAATAAAGCAAGAACGGAGACGGCAATGTACAGTTGGGAGGGTATTGCAGAATTTGTTGCGGTAGCAGAAACCGAGAGCTTTACTGCGGCCTCACGGCAGCTGAGTATCTCCACGGCTCAAGTGAGTCGCCAGATCAGTGCATTAGAAAAGCGTCTATCGACAAAGCTGTTCTATAGAACCACACGCAAAGTATCTATCACCGAAGCGGGAGGCATCTATTACCAACACTGTCGCCAGCTATTAGATGGGCTTGATGAAGCTGAGCGAGTTTTAACACAACTACAAAACACGCCAAAAGGACGGCTGCGCTTAACGGCTCCCACCTCGTTTGGTGAAAGTAAAATAGCCCCAGTACTTAACGACTTTTCCTTGCTTTACCCCGACCTAGAGATTGAGTGTCTTTTTACCAATCAAAAAATAGATTTGGTCGATTCCGGTTTTGACCTCGCAATCAGGCTGGGCAAGCTGGATGACTCAAGCATGATGGCAAAACGACTCGCCTCAAGACGCCTCTTTGTCTGCGCCTCACCGACCTACCTATCTGATCATGGCGAGCCCCACTTACTGGCGGAATTAGAGCAGCATAATTGCTTACAAGGCACGCTTCAGTATTGGCGCTTTCAGGAAAATGGGCAGGAACAAAATATAAAGATTAGGGGCAGTTTAAGTTTTAACAGTGGGCCGGCCTTAGTGGATGCAGCCCTAAAGGGGTTAGGTCTAGTACAGTTACCCGATTACTATGTGCAGGAACACCTTGATAGCCATACACTCATCCCTCTGCTGCAAAACTATCAACCGGATGATGAAGGTATATGGGCCTTATACCCACAAAATAGGTATGTGTCGCCAAAGGTCAGGATGCTTATCGATTATATGTCGACACACTTAGCGATTTAACACCGATCAACCTTTCTGACCGCCCTCTGCTGAGGGTAGATAACGAGAAAGCTGCCGGTCATGTCGTTTAGATAAAAGCACTAAGCAACTGATCGCCCCCAATAGGGCAAACCCCATATCGGATTGGGTATCCCAGACATAGCCTTGGGTTCCAAGGAAAGCCTCCGCCTCCTGCCCCACAGCAAGGGCAACCCACCACTCCAGTAGCTCATAAAAAGCACTAAAGGCCAAGCAGATAGAAACAACCAAAAAGCGCAACCAACTATGGAGCGTTACAACCCTTTTTCTAAGCAAAATCTCCCGCGCTAACAAGGCAGGTACAAAGCCTTGAACAAAATGACCGACCTTATCGTAATTATTACGTTCACTACCCAACGCATCACGAACCCAATCAAAAAGCGGCACCTCTGCATAAGTGTAGTGCCCTCCAACCATGAGGATGATGCAGTGAATTAAGAGGCAGATATAAAGAATCGGGGTGAGCCGGAATGAGCGATAAGTGGCCATCAGTAACCCCACGCCGATGAGCGCCGGGCATACCTCCAAAAACCATGTCAGCGGTTCTTTAGGCTCAATGCCTGACCAGACAAGGACGGCAAAAAATATGGCGATCCAGATATACTTTAACGACCTACTCATAGATACCATACCTCTATCGCCCGTCTTAACAGTAAGGAGTTGATCACTATATCGAAAAGAGGTTTAAAAATCTTATCCTTAGATGCCACTCACTTGGCACCTGCTTTGCTTTCATCTACTCGACCCTAAATAAATTAACGTAAGTTAGCGCTTGTGGAGAGGTCATTAACGGACAGAGCACCATTATTGTGCAGCCAGACCGTTAAACATAACGGACCGTTCCATTCTATGGCGTACGCCTAAGCCGCCATGATTTACGCTTATGAGGAGATGAAAGATGGATAAGTTAGCAATGACCGATGCAATCGTCACAGCCAAAATAGAGCAGAAACTCAGCTGGGAGAAAATAGGCACCGATCTAGGCGTCTCCCCCGTGTGGCTAACCTCCGCATGTCTTGGTATGAACAGCGCGTCACCTGAAATCGCTAAAAAAATAGTCGACTATTTAGCACTTAGCCCTGAAGTCGCGACCGCATTAGAAGCTTACCCAACAAAAGTATGGGACCAACAAGTGCCGACCGACCCGCTGATCTACCGGTTATATGAAGTCGTCGGTGTCTACGGAGAAACACTCAAAGAGGTGATTCAAGAGAAGTTTGGTGACGGCATTATGAGCGCTATCGATTTTTCCATGGAGGTCGATAAAATCGAAGATCCCAAAGGGGATCGCGTATTATTAACGCTTAATGGTAAATTTTTACCTTACAAAAGCTGGTAACTAGCGGAGAGTACGGTGCATGATTAATCCTCTGCACCCTCTTTTTCTTTTTTTAATAAGCAACGGCTAACTGTAATAAACTTTTAGCTTTTCAGCCGCTAAATCTATATCAACCTTGACCGGCAGATCGGCTAACCGCCTACCCTCAGGATGACTACGATCTGACAGCAGCTGCTCATCTACATCTATGCGTTGATGTTTATCTTTTCGGCGGTCAATCCGTGATTGACGCTTTTCTACCCCATCAAAATCGGCAAATAGAAAACCTGTTCGCCACTCTTCAGCAAGTAGCAACGTAGGAATATCTGGGCTCACTTTCATCGAATCGTTATCGATCCAAAAATAAACGATACCCGATACACTCAGATCTTTAACCAATCTCAACACAGCATCCAACACACCCCCTTCGAGCAACATTGCCATGCAGCAACACCCTCGACACACGACTTAAAGCATAAATGGGGCTACATAAGGTCAACCTGTCATCCAACCTACCCCGTTTTCGCTGAGTGCAATTTCTTTAGCTTCTTCTTAGATAAGTCGTAATCGACCCCGATGTCTCGATCTGAGCGCCGCCGGCCTTTAATCGACGCCTTACGTTGAGAGAAAAAGATCTGAACACCGCTTAAATTCATTTTATGTAGCCCTGAACGTCGATCGACCATACGTCGTCGGCGCTCTTTGCCTGAGTACATATCAAAGTGATAGTGGATCAACCACTCTTGCGCATATTGTTTTGTCGGAAGGTGAGGACTGACTTTGTTAAGACTTGCATCAATCCAATAAAAGACAAATTGATAGTTTCTAAAGTCTTTAACAAGTTTCAACATAGCAAGACTCCACATCATTCACAGGCGCTTTCGCACCAGGTCAGCCATCAAATAAAAACAATAAACGACAAGTAAATTCAGTGTAGACCGCTAAACAAAAAGGATAGATGAGAAGTTTTCATACAGAGAGGGTAAAACGATAGAAGAGACAGTCAACAGGCAGAGATTGGGGGTGACCCCGCCAGCCACATTCCGGCACATGAATCCATCGCTGTGGCTGCTCCCTTCCGGGCCTGACCAGGTTCACGATTTATCATTGCGGAAGGACCAACAGGGCCACCATCGCGTGGCCTGTAAGCCTTGCCTTAAGGGCGTTTCCGTAAGACAGGCGCGCAGTATACCAGTGAAAAAACAAGATGCAAATGCAATATGCTTAAGTTGCTGTTTTTAATCGTTCTCTGTTTATAAACACAACCGATTTATGCAAGATCAACTTAGTCGTCATCCCCATAATGCTTTAACAATTTGCGAACATACCACCATATAACACCGGCAATAATCGGTACCGAGAAGCTCAACACCATTAACACCTGATCCCGTAATATATCCGCTGAAACGGTGTTTCGTATTGAGCGCTCTAACAAGTCAAACGCGTAATAGGTCACAACAATAATGGTAAAGCTTTCCAGTTTCGCCTGTAGCCGTAACTGGCGCCTTGCTCGATCATTTAAACCTTCGAGTAACTGATGATTCTGACGTTCAATGGAAAGGTCCACTTGTGAGCGTATCAGCTCCGTAGCACGAGCAATACGGCGTGATAAACGCTCTAAACGGTCATTCGCTGCGATGCAGGTCCGCTTAGCAGGGTCTAATCGACGCTCCATAAACTGCGCAACGGTTTGTAAGCCTTCAATCCTCTCTTCACGCAACTCAGCAATGCGGCTATCAACAACGGCAAAATAGGCTTGGGACGCGGAAAATCGATGGGCGGTCTCGGCAGAGAGTGCCTCAACATCAGCCGCTAACGCCATTAATTGCTTAAGCAGTGCTGGGGCATCGGCGTTATGCGCGATCTCATGGGTTATTGTAGAGAGCTGTTTATCCATCTCCGTTAATTGGGGCATTAGCTCCTGCGCAAGAGGATAAGCAAGTAACGCTGTATGACGATAGGTTTCGATCTCACATAAGCGTTGCAGTAAACGTCCTGCTTGGAACGTTTTTAATGCACTATTATGTACAACGATTGTGACAAACCCTTTGTCATCGTCAGGGTAAAAATCGGTCCAAACTTTTGCTGCACCCCCCATCACTTCAGCACCAGACACCTGGTGTGTAGCAAAAAAGTCTTTTAGGTTGGGCTGTACCTGAGGGCCAGAATAGAAGAGTTTAACACCACACAAAAGCTCACCCGGCAAGGCTTCCCATAACCCCGTTAATTTATCCACGCTGGCGGCGTCTAACTGGTAAAGCGTTAAGGTATAAAACTCATTATGTGGCTCATACCTCACCCCGTAATGCGCATTTTCCGCGTAAAAAAAGCCATCAACGGTTTCGGGTAGGGAGACGTCAATGTTTGTGAGTAACTGATTTAAAGCATCCCCCAACGCCTGCTGACCACCAGTACCGTAGGACGCCGCAATATGCAGCAAACCTAAATCAGATTTAAAACGCTGAAAAGGCCGCGCATGGACCTCTTGGGTTATCTGATTGCGTAAGGGATGGTTTTGCATGCGATGGCTCCCAAAAAGATCTTTCACATATACTAAAGTTCAATCACAAAAACTTACAGCCTTTATGAAATAAATAACCATTAAATAATTAAAACAATACCGAACAACGGTTCAAAAAAGATAGGACTATAATGAAGTAGCGTTGCTGTAATTAACTGATATTGATCTAATTTTTAGCGCTTAAACCGAACAATTATTGCAGCAACCGCTTCGCGGTCATACACTGACTTAACCATTAGCGTCTTAGGATTATTAAAGGTGAAGAAACATGGATGAACACTTTAACCAATTAGGCCTGTCGCGCCAGCCTATTTTTGACCGCAACCTGAATGTTGTCGCCTATGAGTTACTGTATCAATCCGAAGAGAGTAATGAGGTTACTAAGTTCCTTAAAGGCGACCAAGAAGCCTGTGACGTACTGATTAATAACTTCACCAGTATCTATGACAGCGGCACCCTAAAAGCGCTACCAGCTTTCTTAAACGTCACTGAGGGTTTTATTAACACGGATAGTTTGCCCAGCTTATCGCGTCACAACTTAGTTATTGAGATACCAGCGAACCAAACCATTACACCTAAGCTGCTCAATTCACTCAAAAAATATGTCGATGCCGGCTATCGATTAGTCATCGATGACTTTACATACACGCCTGACTATAACGCGCTACTTGAACTGGCCCATGTTGTCAGAGTTGATATTACCCAGCACAGCCAGTCTGAAATATCAGACCATTTAAAGCAGATTCAACGCTTTAAAGTCACGGCCTTAGCAGAAAACGTGGGCAGTTATGATGAGTATGACAACTGCTATAAGCTAGGTTTCCGCCTATTCCAAGGTAACTTCCTCTCCCAACCGACTAAAATCCACGGCAAGAAATTAACCTCTAACCAAGCGATTGTTATTCATTTACTCGCAGCGTTACAAGATGATGAGGTGACCGCGGCAACCCTGTCTGAGATTACCTGTCGCGACCCTCAGCTAACCTTTAAATTATTACGCATTGTCAATTCTGCCCAATACAACTTACCCCAAAAAATAGAGAATTTAACCCAAGCCATCGTGGCCTTAGGTTTAAACGAGATCAACAAATGGGCGACGCTCTTAGCCCTATCTAGCAACAATGACAAACCCAGCGAGTTAATACGACAAATACTGATTACCGCGCGCATGTGTGAATTTATTGCACAAGCAACCGAAAGTATCGACCCTGAATTAGCCTTTATCACCGGAGTATTATCGATGCTTGATGCTCTGTTAGAGGTAGAGCAAAGTACATTGCTCGACCAACTTTCAGTCTCTGAGGAGATTGTAAAGGCGATTTCAGGCTACGAAGGAAAAGCAGGTAAGCTGCTTCAAACCGTCAATTTTTATATGATTGGCCAGTCCAGCTTTGCCCTGCCGCCTGACGTGAAAAAGATCTATGCCGAAGCGTATTTTGAATCACTGCGCTGGAGTAATGAGGCGATGCGCATGATGGAAGGTAGCCACCTTTAGTGATGCCGTAAAGGAGACGCGCTACCTTAGCGGCTTGCCAGTAATGCCTCAAGTTCAGAACGTACCCAGCAACACATGGGATCGTGTTGAAAGCGCTCATGCCAATAAAAATAAAAGCGAACATCGGGTGTAGCAAGCCCATCAGGCAACGGTCTAATCACTAACGCATCATTGCGCATTAAATGCTTGGCCATGATCTCTGGCAAGGTGAAAATAAGGTCAGAATTAGCACAAAACTCGGAAACGGACATAAAGTTGGCTAAACGCAGCATAACGTTACGCTTGTATCCCATATCCGCTAATATGACATCTATCGCCCCCGGCCCCTTACCGGTGATCGACACTAAGCCATGGGAGGCAGACACGTATTGATCAAGGTTCATACCTTTCGCTAGCGGATTATTTTTATCCATTACGCACACATGGCTCGTTGTGATTACCTCCATTCGCCGATACTGATCTTGTACGGTTTTCGGCTGTAAGCCCGTTGCTAAAAAGTGCACCTCCCCCTGCTCTAAAAGATCGAAATGCTCACTCCGCTGAGGAACGATTTCAATGCGTAGATGGGGTGCTTTAAGGCGTAGGACTCTCACCACCTCTGGCATCAGTAGAACAAGCTCTAAATCCAGGCCGGTAAATTTCAACACCCCTTTCGCTTTACTGGGGTCAAAACGCTCAGGTTGCATAATGCCTTCAACATCCAGCAACACTTGCTTGAGCTGCGGACGGATAGCGACTGCGCGCGCACTCAGGTCATAACCCTTAGCGGTTCTCACCAGAATAGGATCAGCGAGTGTCTGGCGTAACCGCTGTAACGCCCGACTTACTGCGGGTTGGCTCATGTCTAATTTGTCAGCCGCTTTAGAGACATGTTGCTCCTCTAACAGCACTTGCAACACAACGAGTAGATTAAGATCGAGGGAACGTAAATTCATTTAAAGCATAACCATGATGTTAAATATGCATTGGACGCATTAATGATCCGGTTTTATAGTTAGAAAAGCAATCGATAACGACCTTAATTGATACACAAGCAAGGAACCGAATAAACAATATATCGCCATAGACGCCTATGATGACATCAAATCTACATTCATGGAGTGAGCCACAGGATGGTTATTAATCATAAACTAACCAACGATGCTACCAGTTATGGTTGGGGGCCGGTCATTATGCACTGGTTTATTGCCCTAGCTGTTATCGGGCTTTACCCACTCGGTTGGTATATAGAATCGCTCGATTATTATGATCCCGCGTATAAAACCATACCTGTGTGGCACAAAAGCATCGGCATACTCGTCGCTGTTACATTACTGGTTCGTATCGTTTGGCGCCTGTTCAATAAGCCTCCGTCGCCCTTACCACAGCCTGCCGCCCTAGAGTTGGCCGCTAAAGTTGCACATGGTTTACTTTATATTTTACTACTTATAACCGTGACGTCGGGTTACTTAATCTCTACCGCGGATGGTCGTGCGATCGAGTTTTTCAACCTGATCAGTATTCCAGCGCTCCCCGTTGGAATAGAAAATCAAGAAGATATCGCTGGCGAGATTCATTTTATCGTAGCGACATCACTCATTTTACTGGCGGCACTGCATGCCGCAGCAGCGTTAAAACACCATTTTATCGATAAAGATTCAACTTTAAAGCGCATGCTTGCGCTACGCGAGGAAGCAGAATGAAATCAAAATTTTTCAAAGGGTTAGCACTGGCTACATTGATCTCAGCATCACCGTTATATGCGGCAGATTATGTTATTGATACCAAAGGCGCCCATGCATCAATTGAGTTTCGCATTAGTCATTTAGGCATTAGTTGGCTAACCGGACGCTTTAATACCTTCAATGGCGACTTTTCTTATGATGCTAAATCACCTGCTGATGCGTCAATCAATGTAGAGGTCGATGTGGCCTCATTTGACTCAAACCATGCTGAACGTAATAAACATATTCGTGGCGACGAATATTTAAATGTAAAAGAGCACCCTACCGCATCCTTTAAAAGCACCTCTTTCACGCCTAATGCTGAAGGCGGCGGTGTAATGAAAGGCATGCTGACCCTCTACGGAACGACTAAAGAGGTCGCAATAGATGTGGATAAAGTGGGTGAAGGCGAAGACCCGTGGGGAGGCTATCGTGTGGGTTTCTCGGGCACACTTGAGTTAAAACCCCATGAGTTTGGTATGAACTACAAGCTAGGCCCAGCCGCAGAAACTGTTTATATGGACCTTAATATCGAAGGCATCCGTAAGTAAACGACCTGAGTGAGATCGAAAAAAGGCGAATAATGATATTCGCCTTTTTTTGTACCGCCCCTTATACCCTGAGGCTAACCTGACGGCTGGGATTATCAATCGACGGGCTTACTCAAACTCCATCGCCTCAAAAATACGGCCTGCATTTTTAGCGGCTAAAACATCGAATGTTTCTAAATGAGCATAAGGGCTTTGGTCAATTTTATAGGCATCTTCAAGCATGCCGCCCTCGTCTATAAGTTCGCCCACTTTACCTCGAATATATTCGAGATAACCACGGGTCCATTGGTCGACCGTTTCAAAATCAGTCACCTCCCCATGACCGGGTATAATAATTTTACCGGCAGCATAAGGTGCAAACTCAGTGTGCCAGGTCGCTAACCATTCAGCGGTATCAGTATCGGGAAACACCGGCAATAAACGCTGATGAAACGCCATGTCGCCCGCAATCAAGACATTACTGGAGGGAACATAAACAGATATATCGCCCGCAGAGTGAGCCGGACCAAAATGGATTAACTCGACCTCCAGCCCACCTAAATCAAGCGACAGGGTCTCTTCAAACGTCTTATCAATCTCGACTAAGGCCGTGTTGGCAAAGCGTTCCTTAAGAATACCTTTGAGGGTTTCCAGTCCATCTAAGCCTTTTTCAGCGATCTCTTCCAAGGCATCTTCGTGGGCAATAATCGTTGCCCCCTGTGCCTTCCAATAGCTATTGCCTAATGTTGCATGGGATTGGCCATTTTCATCGACGACATACTTCACCGGCAGGTCTGTCTTTTTCTTAATCTCATCATGCAACGCTTTAGCTAACAGGTAGGATGCACCACCATTAACCACTAAAACAGCGTCTTGCCCAATCACAAAAGAGAGGTTGTTATTATGCCCCCCATTTTCATAGCTGTAATATTGCGTCGCACCTATAGCTGACCACACATGATCGGCAACCTTAACCGGTGCGCTATAGAGCATAGATTCGGGGTACTTATCCGCTGGGCTGGCAGCATAGAGTGTCGAAGAGAGCAGTAAACAGGAAAGGCTGAGGCCTTTAAATCGATGTGTAAGGTTCATAAGCGCCATCTTATTTATTGGTATTGTTGATAGTCACATATAAATATAAGATATTGCTTATTTAGCATCAAGCGAATTATAAGATTTCAAACGCTACTCGACCATTGGCTCCCGTTTTATCTTGCACATAAAGCTCATACGGCTGTCGGGTATCAAGTTGTAGGTGAAGCTCCCGCTGACGGGTCTCTTGCAGTTTTCCATTAAGGTACCAATACAACGCGCCCGCCGCACCTTCCACACGCACCTTGAGCGTCACCGCTTTATGATCCAGAACATAATACACCTGTCCCTGATTAATCCCTGTAATCCGTAGTGGAGAGTTCTCTTGCAGGATCATATTGCACCCCGCGTCAAAGCGGGGTAATTGAGCGTATTTTCGCTGTGCGGGCTTCACCCAAGGCTCTAATGCGTTTGGCCAAAGGTAAGCGGTTTGTGCAATAGCATGTTTATCACAGGCACGCGTTACCCGTTGGTGGTTAGAGGGATTAATCAAATAGCTCACTTCAGGTTTAAAGAATTGCGGCGATGTTTGCCCCCATTGATAACCGGGCTGTAACGTTCGTGGCGTTGACTGATTGATCACATATGCGACCCGTTTGCTATGGCAGTTCTCTGGCGCAACAAGGTCAGCACCTCGGCCATCGGGCCAGCAGATCGTTTGCTCAGAAACACTGCCCGGTTGCACAATCGCCTCTCCCGTCGTATTAAGCTGATCAAATAAACTAAATAACAGAGGTCCGGCTAACAAACTCCCCATCGTTTTTTCCATCGGCTTCCCATCTGGACGGCCTAGCCATACGCCTAGGGTATACTCTTGTGACACACCCACCGCCCACACATCGCGATAATTCCAACTGGTACCGGTTTTCCAACCAATAGCGGGTAGGTTCTGCCGTGAAATCCCATACCTAAGATTTCGGGGCAACTTAACCCCATTTAAAACTTTCCACGTAACCCAAGCGGCTTCGGGGCTCATTAATTGACGCCCCACGACACGACCTTTAAACGGCTGATAACTGAGTGGATACACTACGCCCTGATTCGCGAAGGCACTATAGGTAGCCACCAGCTTCTCTAATGAGAAGCCCGCCCCCCCTAAAATAATTGCGGGATTGGCATCCCCCTCCGGTATCGTTAATCCCATCCCCACATGCTGTAGCTTATTCACGAAGCTTTGCGCCCCATAGGCTTCGATGAGCTGTACAAACGGAAGGTTTAACGAACGGGTTAATGCCTCAGATGCAGATACGGGCCCTGAAAAACCTTGGCTAAAATTGCCTGGCCGATAGGTATGGGTCACACGTGGCACATCCACCAATAGCGATTCACTATGAATTAGATTCTCATCTAAAGCTAAAGCAAACAGGAAGGGCTTGAGCGTAGAGCCCGGGGAGCGTATTGCGGTTACCATATCAACATGACCCGCGCGCTGATTATCCAAGAAATCCGCAGAACCTACATAGGCCAACACTTGATGTGAACGGTTATCTACCACTAACGCAGCGGCCGATAGGGACCCATCCAAGGTTGACGTATACGCCTTAATCCGATCAGCAAACGATTGCTGCAAGCTAAGGTCAAGGGTACTAGGAATCACCCGTTCGGCCGCCGCATCACGATGTAACCTACGACTTAATAAGGGTGCATCCATCGGTGCAACCAACGGCCATACGGCTATATGCTCTTGCTTAGCGGCATCAACCACCGTCTGACTCCAACGCTGCTGAACCAACAGTCGTTCAAGTACTTTGTTACGGGCTTTCTCAGCGCGCTCAGGATGTCTATCTGGCCTTAAGCGTGAAGGGGCTTGTGGCAGAACCGCCAGCAAAGCAGCTTCTGAGTATCTCAACGCAGAGGCGGGTTTATGTAAATACTGCAGACTGGCAGCTTGAACTCCCTCTAACGTGCCGCCAAACGGGGCATAATTAAGATAGAGTTCGAGTATCTCTTGTTTGCTAAGGTGCCACTCTAATTGCAAGGCTCTTAAAACTTGCTGGCCCTTCCCCGCCACTGTGCGCGGATGGGGGTATAAAATACGGGCCACTTGCATCGTGAGTGTCGAGCCGCCCGAAATAATCCGGCCTTCATTTAGATACTGCCAACCGGCGCGGATTAAGCTAAAGGGGTTCACCCCAATATGCTGATAAAAATATTGATCTTCATAGCCAATCAGCGCGTCTAGATAGAGAGGCGATACCTCATCTAAACTCACCTCATATCGCCATACGCCATTACTATCAGCAAAGGCGCGTAAAGGCTCCCCCTGTCGATCTAGCACAACGCTGGCAAAATCCTGACTGTGCCGGGGCTGTTTTAACGGATAGGCAAAGTCCGCTAGCAGCAACCCACTTACGATCAAGCAGGCAACCACCAGCGCCATCAATAGATATTTATACCGACCCATCACGTTTTATGGCATCACCGAAATCGATTTAATGCTATTACTAATCCCTCTAATCGATGGTTTATACATCGATTCGACCATGGCTGGTGGCACAACATAGGCACCGGGCGTGACCGCACGCGATAAGAAATACACGGTTTGCTCGCGCTTAGCAGGAAGGTCCACGGCGGCGACATAACGATCACCTTTGTAAGCTTGATACACGATCTGAGCCTGTTGTTCGACCGCTTCCCCCCCGATTTGGATACTGTCGAGCTTGAGCGCGTTCTGTAAATTTTGATTTTCCAGCTCAACACCGGCCGGAATCAGATTGACAAGTAGGCCATCAGGCACCCGTGTCTCGCTGTATAAGCGTACCCGTGTTAATACAACTTCACCTATTTTTAACACCTGATCTTTTTCCAGTGCTCGGGCTTTATTGTTAATCACTGTAAAATGATCAACCCGCACGTTTACACCTTCGTTAAGTGACGATGGCATATCCGCAGGAAGACCGGTCCAACTAAAGCTAGCAAATAGCGGTTTGTCGCCCTGATTGGTAAAGCTAGTTTTATCGAGGGCATCTCTATCAATATTTTTACCTAATTCACCCGTGGCTGATAAAACGGCGTCAATATCACCCTGTACAAGCTCACCCGTCCACTTACCTTGCGTATCCAGCTGATACAGGTCAGAGGCTAAACGCAGCAACGCTGCTTTTTCCTGCGTACTCAACCAACGCACCTGTTTTAACTCAACAAGTAGATCAGGGAGCTGTTTAAGTGCCTGTTTAACCACCCCGTCCGATACTGATTTAGCGGCAATAACCGAATGGATAGCCATCGCCTTATCACGTACCACCGAACCATAGTCACCTAAATAACCCGGTGCCCGTTTAACGCTAAAGGCATCAGTGATTAATTTTTCACCCTCATCGACGCTACCCGTTTCTATCATCGCTAAGCCTAAATGAACACCCGGTAACATACCTCGTGCCTCAGTTAGCTGATTTTCGGCCATGTCACGTAATGGGCCTAAGGTCACACGCCCCCCTTTAGCCAATACATAAGCAGCATAGGCTCTATATGAGATCTCATAATGAGACGGTATATCTGACCACGTTCTTACCGCGAGCGCCGTACGCTTATGAACATAGGTATTTAAACGTTTTTGGGCGTTATTCAATAATGACTCAGGCACTGCAATACCTGACTGTTTAAGTTGCAACAAGAAATCCGTGGCGTAAGCCGTCAACCAGTGCTCTTCAGGCGAGAATTTATTCCACAAACCAAAAGAACCATTCACACGTTGCAGCTCGGCATAGCGCGCTAATGCTACATTGATCTGTTTTTCTCTCTGCTGAACACTCACCGATTGTGCAAAGGCTGGCAGTTGATCATGCTCAAACAGTATGGCGATAGGTTGGGACTTACTGGTTGTTTGCTCTAAACAGGCATAAGGGTAACGCATGAGTGATTTAAAGTGATTAGCCGCCCCAAGATCCGGTGTTACGGCCACCCGCAGCTGAGCTTTAACGGTATCACCCGCCAGTGTATTTATATCAGCCACCGGAAAACGTATACGCTCCCCTTTCTGCAAATACTGACTGACTTTACCGTAAGTAGCAGGGTATGCAGAACGAACACCCAGCATCCAATCACGCTGAAGTTGAACGGTGTTGCCCGTACCATCGGCCAAGGTAATCGCTGCGGTTATATGGCCTTCACCTATGCTGACCGCTTTTACGGGAAGGTGGATAATCTGTTTCTGACCATCCGCCAATTGAATACGGTGACGCTTGGCGGCCAACGAAACGGCCCCTTCGGTTGCAATGGAAACCTCAACCTTCTGACTGGCCCCACTCACATTCGCTAAATCTAGCGCTAATGTGGCTTCATCGCCCATCGCTAAGAAACGGGGCATCGACAGTTGAGCCACCACCGGGGACGCCACTTTTGTTGTCTCCGAGTGCGTTCCAAACTGATCACGACCCATCGCAACCGCATTTAAGGTCAACTCACCATCAAAGGCTGGCAGGTCGAGAGGAATAGACACAACCCCCTGCTCGACGTTAACAACCGAGCTAAATAAGCTAACAATCTGTACATCGCTTGGCGGTGCATCGCCACCGCGCTCCAGTTCACCATCACCCCCCCAACGAATCTCAGCTTGATCACTTAAGACCGGTTCAGCTAAATCATCATACATGTCAGTAATGGAGGCATTATAGCGACGCTGGCCATAGAAAAACTCAAACGGATCTGGCTGACGGTAGCCCGTTACACTTAATACACCGCTATCGACCGCACTTAACGTGACATAGACATCACCGCTAACCGGCTTGCCTTTATTATCATTAACCAACACCTTAATCTCGGCGCGATTCTCTGGCAGTAATTTCTCCGCAACGTTGATGCTAACGTCAAGCTGGCGTGCAGTGCGATCCATCGGCAGATGCACAATACCAAAACTACGTTTACTGACCTTCTCTTTTTGCTCTGTCGGCGCAACAACAAAGGCCGATATATAAGCATCATGTCGGGCCATATTCTGCGACAGGGTAATTTCAACCTCCGCTTCTCGATTCTTCAGTTGGACCTCAACTGTGCTTAACACGGTATCTGTTTCAAGTAGAACAATCGCCCTACCCTCCGTTGGCGATGCAAGTTTAACCTTAACTTTATCGCCTGCGTGATAAGCCGCTTTGTCTAACGCGACGGTCACTTTATCTGGTCGAATCTGATCGGATGCGCTATTCCAGTTGTAATACCATGAATCGCCGGCTTGGAATCTATAAACGGTTTTGCTCCCCGCACTATAGTCTTCAAGCTCCAGCCGGTAACGACCCCACTCCACCGGCAGTTTGATGCTAGGGCGCGTATTATCAGCAAAATTAATGGTTTCATGCGCAACAGGGTATTCGTTTTTCTCTATCTCATAATGCCAACCACGTTCAGAGGTATGGCTCCAAAAATACTTTTCTTCAATACGGTACAGAGTGGCTTTAGCTTCACCTGTTGCCAATAAGGTGCCCTGAGCATCCGCCCGAACAAGATCAAATTCAATCTCTTGTTCCGTATCAGACACATCGTTTTTAAACCGTGGTTTAACACCAATAAAGCTACTACGCGGCCAGAGTAAAACGGACTGGCTACGATTGATCGCCCGTCCTCCACTCTCAAACAGGCTGTAGTTTAAGCGCACGCGTGTGGGCGTAGAAAAGTTACCCCAATCCAGCTGTTTTTTGTTAATGACCGTTGTCGTTTCACCTTGGCTGTTAAGCTCAACGGAATCCAAACTGAATTGATAACGGGAAACCGTATCGGGCGCGCCAAACTTAAACCCTTTTAACCCCTCAAAAGGAGACGCCCAACCACTGACCGTTACTTGGGTATCTAAACGGTTACCTGCCGCGGGCGCACCGTACAAATACTCACCAACTAGGGGAACCGAAACCGTTTCACCTTTACTGAAACTCATAAGCCCTGGCTGATTAAAGACTAGACGTAAACGTTCAGGTAAAAACTCTTCTACCTTAAACTTAAAACGCGCTTTCATTTTAGGTTTTGCGGGACTAAAGACCTGTGCATACCACTGACCGAGCGGTGCAGCCGTAGGCAGCGCATGTCTAAATTCATAATACCCCGGCGCTGAAGCCTCCGTACGCCATATGCCTGCACGCTGGCCGTCAGGCTTAATTAACTCGACATTTAGAGCACCACCAATTAACTGCCCATCCATATCACGCGTTAATGTGCTTAAAATTAACGTTTCACCAGGACGGTAAATATCCCGCGGCGAATAGACAAAGTGCTCAATATCCTTAACTGGGCGACCGGATACAGAGAACGAAGATAGATCAAAGTCTGCCGCGCGGTATTGCAAAACAGACACTTGATTACCCTGCGTCGCCATGATTAAGCGAGGCGAGTGACGCTGCCAGTTATTCGTCGTTTCCCACGCCCCCTCATGATTACTCATGCCGGTAGCAATAACCTTATTATTGTAATCAAGGATTTTTAAAGTAACCCCTTTTAACAACGCGCCACTTTTCGCATTTTGAATAATAAAGCGCGTATGCTTACCATAATCACGTGCTTGAATACCTAAAGAAGAAACCGTGAACCACGTTGCCTGAAAGTCAAAACCACCGGGCGTTCTAACCGTCGCAAGGTATAACCCCCCATCATCGATATTAGGGACTAAATTAACAGGAAGGCTCACACGGTTGCGTTGGTTTTCTTTTTTACTGATTTTTAACCGTGTGCTGTAGACATGATCAACCGTATTGCCTAAACGCGTCTCATCATGGTACCAACGGTCACCATTAGAGAGCGCACCATACTCATTAAAGAAAGTGACAAACTTATCCGATTTTACTTTGTAAATATTTACATCCGCTTCCGCTACATTCACCGCCAATAAAGCTAATGAATCAACTTTGCCCGGAATCATCACCACCCCATCCGTTTCAAAGGAGACTAAACGGGGCAACGCGCGTGTTTTAACGGTTTCGGATAAACCGTAGGTAAGCGTTGTTTTATTCTCTGCAGCTAAACCCGGCTCAACACTCACCGTATATTCAGTGACCGGCGAAATACCGGTAAAATAAAGTGTTCTACCATCTTTACTTAAAACAGGTTTACCTAACTCGGGCTCGATTTTAATAAAAGACTTAAAAGCCTGATCCGGTTGTATTGGGGTATTAAAGAGAAGGGATATCGCATTGACATCGCCAAACTCTCGTTCAGAAATATCTAATACATCGAGGGGTTGCATATTTCCCTTAACCGAAGTGTTATTACCCTCAGGTGCAACCGTCGATACTTGGGGGGATGTCGTGCTATTTACATGATTTGTTTGACGCTCATCGGGGTCATCTGAACACCCCGTTAAAAGCAGCGTAATTAATAATCCCAAACCCATTATTTTGTAGCACGACATTCAGATACTCCCTAACCGAATTGATATCTGCACAGCTTAATCCATACCGGCGCGGATAAAAATGGGCTGATACTTTTTTATAGCACTATTTCACGAAAAATCTGGCTTGCAAAATACTTAGCTGCAAGGGAGACTCTGCGTCAAACATACCCGCAATATACAACAGGATAGAGGTTAGTCCGTGGAGAACACACAGTCTGATTACACATGGGATAAAGCATTTTTTGAAAAAAAGTTAACCTTGTTCAGTAACTTACAGATGGGGTTTATCGGGGCCGCTTTGATGCTTATGATGATGGACCTGTCTAGAGTCTATCTACTCGCCCCTTTAGTGGTGGGCCTCATCCTAACCAGTTGGTACAAACACAACCTAGATAGCATTAAAGACGAGATCAAGGGCTGTAGTCTCACCTTCGCACCTAAATCCATTCTGGTGTCATTTCCTGAATTAAATAAAACAACACGTATAACCTTTCGCGACATTGATGAGGTTGAAGCGCACAACGAAAATTTTGTACAAGTGATTAATCTGTATTTAAAAAATGGTGAGGAAAAAGTACAACTTAAAGCGATGACTAATGGGGAGCAACTGATCCAACAACTGAAAACAGCTATCGCCGAGGTTGACGTTAATACTGCTTAGGGGAATAGGTACATTGGACAGGACCAGAGATAACCGACGAGGGAACCTCTGATCCTATTACAAGACGACTTACTCAGCGTTAGTCAATTGACCAACCGCCTCATTCTGCTGGAGAGACGCACGCGATCTCCTTTCGCACTTTTCAAGCATCACAACAACCGTTTTACGGCAACAGGCCCAGTAATTACGCAAACTCACTAGATCCTCTGCTAGAAAATAGCGTGCCACTAACCCAACCTGCAAAGAGGCGATCGCTTGAACAACCGCGTTTAACTCCATATGAGACAAGTGAGGTGAAACACGTTTTAACTGTTCTAGCCGAATTAAAGCAATTTCATCCATAAAACGACGAATAATAAGCTGTCGCTCTTTATTGTGTGCCGAAGCAGAGAGAAAACCGAACAACGCTTTAATCGACAAATTATCGACACTAAAGCATTTAAACAACTGCCCCTCCACCAGATCAAAAAACGCCTCTGTAGAGGCAGGCTGCTCTGAGGATTTAACCTCCTGCAACACGGTTTGAGTCAACAGCTCTAAGACTTCGGTTTCAACAGCCGCCATCGTTCTGAAGTGATGATATAACCCTCCTTTACTAACAGAAGCTTGTTCAATTAATCGCCCTGCAGTAAGTGCATCTAACCCC
>Ga0115007_10000971_pt1 | contig 18688 bp, 23 predicted proteins | sample ArcOceMetagenome_2_FD_87166 | JGI IMG/M metagenome (GOLD analysis project Ga0115007, IMG submission 87166) | Marine eukaryotic phytoplankton communities from Arctic Ocean - Arctic Ocean ARC135M Metagenome | ecosystem: Environmental > Aquatic > Marine > Oceanic | place: Arctic Ocean | collected...
CATTTTCAACGCCCATCGTCAATGCTCACTGCGTTCACCATTCCATGCTCATGGTGTTCACCATTCCATGCTCATGGTGTTCACTATTTCACTAGTCATTTTCCTGTTTATGGTTTCTCCTATTTTAAAAAAAACTGCAAACACCCCCGAAAAAAAGGGTGTCGCACCTAATGAGATTCCTAATGCTGAGAACGTCCAAAATCCGGTCTTACAGACTTTGACCCTTCTATTCTGAATTAAGTTGCGGGTCTTGTACTACGTGAACAACTGGGTTTACACAACTAACCATAAAAGAATCGCCGTCAATTACTATTGATTTGTCATATTCTCAGGAATTTGCGGGATGGTACTTGCAACAATCATTCGGCTAGAAATGGCCTACCCTGGGGTAGGTATTTTAGCCGGTGACAGTCTTCAGTACCTAAGTGTAGTAACTGCGCACGCGGTCATCATGGTATTCTTTATGATCATGCCTTTACTTTTTGGGGCCTTCGGTAACTTTTTACTGCCCACTCAGCTAGGTGTACACGACGTCGCCTTCCCGCGTTTAAACAGCGCTGCTTTTTGGTTCTTACCCGCCGGACTACTTATGTTAGTGCAGTTGGTATGTCTAGACCGACGGTACCAACGTATGAACTGTTATAATATCCGCGAGATTCAAAGCCTACTTAAGTCGAAGTACTCTCCTAACACAGCCGATAACGCTGCAGTCAGGTTCACCCTTGACGATACAGTTTTAGGCCTTCGCTACAACTCGACCGGTCTAGACTTTTTAGATTCCTCTGTGTTTATGTTTTACAAAAACGCAGTCGTTAACCACCCCCGTTACCGCGCAATTCACGAGTTCCTACACAAACCTATTGTCGAGTTCGACAGCGTTAAGCTCTTCATGGGTCGAGTCTCGTTTATGTTTCAGGTCCTACGTGTTATGTGCGAGGACGAGACCCTAGACGTAGGTTATATGTTCGTTGTACCTGTTTCAGCTGCGGCTCGACTTAACGTAATGCCTACTCCGGCGGTAAACTTTGCTACACTCCCAACTCCATTTTCTTCTGCGACCTCTATCCAACATGGTTGCTCATCTCTTTTCTGGTGGGTTAATGATCTCTTTCTAGAAACTCAGAATGGGATTTATTTCGGTTGGGCGGAGTTTTTCGCCCAAAGATCAGCTGTATTATCTTCCCCCCAATCGGTTATAGCGTCAATTCCATCACAAATTCGAGTGCTATTAACGTCTATGTGGGACGTTTTCTTAACGTCCGTAGCTTTTGACCTTGTTTATTGGTCCCCCATTGTCCGCTCCTTCCCCAACTTCTCAGCGCACCTCGGCCCCTATTCCGACGCGGAAACTCTGTATCCCTTGTCGACCGTTGAAGGGGTTTACGTTGGGGACGCGCACGACTCCCAAAGCGCGGTTGACAGCTCCACGTTAATGCTCCAGGAGCAGTCCTCAGATCAGAGGTTCGTACGGTTTATGAACCCGATTTTCAGATACGACTTTAAAGTCGGAAATTATATCCCTGACGACGTAAAAAAAATGAATCCCCACATGTTCTCAACTATTCAAGACGTAACAACTGGAATCCGTAAGACCTCTTGGTTTACGTCCGGGGACTTCAATCGCCTCTTCCAAAGTAACGTTTCTTCCCATATGCTTTATTTTTCAGACTACGCCCTAGGTAATACTAATAAAAGCGTGCTCACCGCTCTTTCATCCGAACTAGACGGAACATTTGTTCCCGATTCTTATCACTCCGTAAACGTTAGTTTTTCTGGTGGGTTTTACAATTTTTTCCTCCTACTTAACTCTTCCCGAGGTTATTCTCAGTCGCGTTGACTTAGCCTAAACGCCCTTGACCAGAAATTCTACAAAATGTTTGCGTCGGGGTCTTTACAGCAAAGAATTCACGCCAATTGGAGACAACTTAAGTTTACACGAGAGGCCTGACGCTGTAAACTCCTAGCTGCTCGCCACCAAAACACGCTTTACAAAAGGTATCTCAACGAGGACTCCGTTGTCTGGGCTGTTGAGCGAAACGCAAAAGACGTACTACCTGGGTGGGCAATGATTACTCCTTTCTCCGCTCGGTCCCGATTTACCGCTATCGGTAAAGTGGATATCGGTCTGATGGGGGTATTTCTGGTCCTAAACTCATCTATCGTAAGTTCCGCAAATTTCCTCGTCACTTATCGCTATTTATCTTCCCTTAACAATAGGAAAATGCGGGACGCCCGATCCTTCTTTACCGAGGGCGTAATGGTTGCTTCTTGAATGATGATCGCCGCCAACCCCATGCTTGCGATAGGTATTTTAATGCTCCTTTCGGACCGCCATTGACAGACTTCCTTTTTTGACTACTCCGGAGGAGGCGATACGGTCCTATTCCAGCATATGTTCTGGTTTTTCGGTCACCCTGAGGTATACGTTATCATGATTCCGGCGTTCGGTTTCAACAACACTATCCTCTCCTTCTATCTACGTAAGCGGGTTTCGGCCCGTGCCAGTCTCCTTTACTCGATGTACACCATAGCTTTCCTGGGCTTTTTCGTATGGGGTCATCATATGTATATGGTAGGATTAGCGCACACGACTCGTATGCTCTTCAGTACCTTAACCGTTATGATTTCGGTACCCGCTGCTACAAAACTTATGCATTGATGTGTTACGCTCGTCAATAGTTCGTTTGTTATCGAGCTGCCTATGGTTTTTCAGCTACTCTTTATCTTCTTCTTCGTGTCCGGAGGGATTAGCGGAATGGCGGTGGCGCACACCGGAATGGACATCTTATTCCACGATTCTTTTTACGTTGTAGGCCATTTTCACGTAATGCTGGCAGGGAGTGCCATGTTCGCATCTTTTGGAGCCTTTTACTTTTACTTCCCCGCCATTTTCGGAGTTAAGTTTAGCCGTATTTACGGTTATCTGCACTGCCTGTACTACCTAATCGGCCAGCTTATGACAGTAGTGCCTATGTTTTGACTAGGTTACGCCGCAATGCCCCGGAGAGTGTTAGACTACCCTGCTGCCCTGGGGGGGTGACACGCTGTAGTGTCTGCCGGCCACATGCTAAGCGTTGCTGGTATGATGGCGTTTTTTATTATGATTTTTGATAGCTTACGACAAGGTCGCGCTGCGACCCGAAACTCTTTCGGAGTCGCCAGATTTAACACCCGACTCAATTTTTACGTTTACGAAGGTGCACGAACCTGATATCTTCAAAGAAAAGGTTGGTATTTATCCCGTTTCAACAGGCATAACTCTGTGCGGGTAAGTGACCTAAACACGCTTAACAGCGAGTATCTTGAAACAACTTTGTACTCCTACGCCATAGTAAAGAACACCCACTAAATAAATCAGTACAATTGTTTAACGAAATGTTAATTTTACAGGTCCTACTCTTAGTAACGAGCTTTTACTTCGTAAACACCTTCAGTATAATCACCCTTTGGTACTTAGCCGGTATATACCTTGTATTACTAGGTTGATGGCTCATGCTCGATGACGGGGATATTTTTGTCGGATTTCTTTGGGTTATAGACTTAGGAGTCGGATTAGTGTTTTTTATATTCGTACTCCACTATTCGACGTTTCTTCATCAGAAATCGACCCTTAACAAGACTAGCCGGGAATTTAGTCTCGTTTTCCTGTCAGCCGTCATTCTTACCTCCGTCGTTTTTCTTTTCTGCTCCCCCTCTTCTAACGTCCTAAATTCAACAGTGTCCAGGGTGTGGTTTTTTCTACTTACTTGGTACGATTACTACGACTTTTTTTTTTCGCCGGTTGTCACCGACCTAAACCTACTCCATGAACTGTATTTTACTGGTAACAGCTTCGAATTTTTCCTAATAAACTTCTTCCTGCTTTACGGAATCGTTGCAAGCGTTCTAATGTCATTCCTCATCAAGAGGATATTTAACCTCATGAACTATGCCCAACTCATGGATCACGCTTCCCTAACTCAGGCTAAAGATACTTATTTTATTCGGAATCAGGACTACCTCAAACAGCAGGCGACTTCGGCAGGTACCAGGGTTTGACTAAAGCGTAAAAACCCCAAACTTTAGTACCAATATATGATCTCAAAGCAATCTTGGGTACATGTTTCCGATAATACAAACGTGCGGTGGCTGCGTACTTTCCACCTTTACAAGGGGTTCCACCGGAAAGTATCCACAGTAGGCTTTTTTATAAAGGGCTCTGCTCGGATAGTTGAGCCCCCCAGAATCGAGTACAAGGGGTTTAAGTTTAAATTCAATAGAAAAGGTGACATTTGTCGTGCCCTGCTTATTCGGTGTCGTAAGTCTATCCGAAAGTTAGACGGTTCTGTAACATCATTCTTTTCAAACTCAGGTATTCTTATAAAAAAAAAACAGAACGTCAAGTCTAAGTATATAAATGGCCCCTCCTCGTATCACCTTAAGCGTAAAAAATTTAAGTCCTTGTTTAAGTCTCTAATTTAGCGCGATTACCTCCTCTGGGTGCCGACGGTATCGGAACCAACTTTAATACACTGGGTGGGTATAGCTCAGTTGGTAGAGCGCTGGATTGTGGCTCCAGAGGTGGTAGGTTCGAGACCTTCTTCCCACCTTTAATTTTCATGACATATCTTGACCTTTACGCGCTTATCGGATCTCCAATGCCCGAAGGACCCTCATTCTCAGCTGTCCCCTCTACCGAGGAGGCGATCTTAATTGTCCCCTCTACCGAGGAGACGACTCTCAACGCACTCAGCGTACTAAATTTTACTATTCCGGACGGCAAGCTTTTTTACCCTGAGCCCTTTATCGCCTCCCCCTCCTACCTCCACTCAGACATAACGTACTTACACATTTTTCAATACTGATACTGGTTATGATTCATGTTTATCTTCCTCATTTGCTTTTTTTTCGTCAGTTTTCTCGCAACCTTACGGTGGTGTACTAACCGGGTACGTCCTCGCCGCGAAACACGGGGTGTCAGTAGATCAAAGTGCGGGGACTTAATTACCGCCTGTGTTCCGGTCTCTTGGGCCATGTCCATCATTGTGCACGAGTCTGCGGATGCTACTGACCTAAACGACGGGTTCGGTACCGCAGAGCTCGTAGTCGGGGTCCGTGCTTACCAATGAGGTTGAGAGTACTATTACCCTAAATCGATTGACTTGCATTACAACGTAAAGCCGAGCTACTCCACCTTTATCGGAAACTCCCTTAAGTATAACTCTGCCTCATCTAAAACCCTCTCAACGGGCCATCTGTGACGTATGTACCAAAATAAATCCGAAGACAGGGTTGTTACCCCTGCTCACCTCCTACTAACCCCCGTGGATTCCGGTCATATGGTAAACTTTCTAAACTTCAAAAATATCGGGCTTGACACCCTACGGGAGTCTTCCGCCTTTTCCAAAATTAGAAACTCTTCTAAAGTTTACAATTCCCACCTTGTGCACTCGCCTTCGACTTTTACTAGCAAGTACCTTAAACTTAACTCTCTTTACGTCGACGAGAACAGATACCTAACAGCCTCATCGTTCGGTCTCGAAAAGCAGCATAACCTCTCCTCCACATCTGCCCTTGGAAACTCACTCGGTTCCAGCTCTTTAGACTCGGGGAGTTTTAACGCGTTTTTGGAGTCGAACTCCGTTAACTGCGAGAACCTCGAGTACGGGAATTTCGTATCCCCCCTCTCCCTCCAAAAATCTAACCCCCTTAGTTTCTCTTCCGGTGCTTACTCCGCCTCGGCACCCCTAGGTGTAAGAACGGCTGAATACACGGCTGTGTTGGAGCAGGCACGAGACCGCTTTTTTCGCTACCCCTCCCTCCTCGACTACCTTAATGACAGCAGTGACAAAAGCGGTTTAAGCTACCCATCTACGAGGCTATCCTCGGAGTCGTTAAGTTTCGGCCGACTAAATAACTCGGATATAATTTATGCGCAAAGTAACTCTTCGGACTTCTCGTCTCCGACTTCGCGCTCCGCGGAGCTAGTTGACGAGAACAATGGAAGTAACTCCCGTGCCTTTAATCTGACGGGTCCTAACTCCAAAGTTCTAGCCGGGGACCAATCCATTCGCCACTTCCCGGACACCCCTGCGTCCAAAGCGAATCTAAACCTTTCGCCAGGTGTCAATACGGTTACATCCAACCTCTACTCCGCCACGGCGCTAAACCAGTCTTTAACGCCTTTTGATGCCGCAACTGCCAGCATATCTGATTACGCGAATTTCTCTCAGACGCACTGTCTAGTTGAGCCCCGGTCTTTTGCCGCCGCGCCCCACCCCGCCGTATACGGGGTTTATGATGATGGTACTTCGTCCTTAGAGTACGACTCCACAGCCCACCGGTCTAAGGCACTGCAATACTCTACTTCGGGTGATCTGGTCAGTGTTTCGAAAACCAAAAAAACGGCCGTAGGCGATATCTTCGCTGGATCCAGAGAAAAGACCCCCCGGTCTATCAACACCGCTTATTGGTCCACTTTCTGATCAACTACAAGCCCGATTCACCGAATGGAGGGTAGCTTGCGCGCCTGTGCAGCCCGATCGTCGTTCTACTTACCCGCTTTCTCCACCTACGCGGACTACGACTTTAGGAACGACCAGGCCGTCGATATGCTCGAGGAGTTATTTTGGGAAAGTAGCTACTCTGGTTATAACTTTTATGACTATATGAGCCTCGCGAAAAGTGCGTCTTCTAGCCAGGCAGTTTCTGCTAAGGACTTTGGGCTCGAAAAGCAGTTCCATTCTAGCAACATTGGGACTGACCCCGCAAACAGCTACTTAACGGGCAACGTCTCTAAAGACTTGTCGCTTTTAGGCGAAGCTTACTCTACGGGGGTCCAGATGGAGGACTCGTTAGCCTCGCCTGCCCGCCTATCGGCCCGAAATCTATCCCTAGTTTCAGCCTTTTCTGAGCTTAACGAGCTAGAGGACTCTTTTTCCAACATTAAAAACCTGAACCACTTATTTGATAAGAGCGCAAATTCTATTCTGGGGGCGAGCTCATATGGCCTAGCCCCCCGGTCCTACGCTTCAGTCTTCAACTACTTCCGCAGCGATTTTGAGGATTTTAGCTGACATCGGGATGTTCTCTCCTCTCCCCAACAGCTGGACTTTTCCCAGGCTTCGGCTTTTCCCTCCCTCCCCTTAACCTGAGAAGAGTGTCCGGATATGGCCTTTGACGGGTCCAACCGGGGGAACGACCTGCGGTTGTCGAATCCGGCTAATCTGCGGTCCTCGGTTCGTAACTCAATTGTAAACTACAACGCTTTCCAAAAAGTTTTCAAACCCCGTTTAGACGAGTCCCGTGCGCATGTGCAGGGCAGCTCTTTCGCCGATATGTCCCTGAAGCAGCCTTTCCTCTCGGATTCTAAGGTTCCTTACCAACAGTTATTAGGTAAAAACCGTGATTCGTTTTATGATACTCCGCTTTACTTTAAGGCTACCTTAGCAAACTTTAACAGTACGTCCCCCCTAATTGAAGCTATGAACACTCCCATGTACGACTTCCCTTTCTTACTGGCTAAGTCAAGCGACACCGCTCGGTTCACCTGAATCGATTGGTTCTCCAAATGGAAACACGTCGAAGTTCAGCCGTCCTCAGTCTCTAAGTACTCAACCATTGGGGCTCCGTACACGCGAAAGCCTTTTGATTTCAACAGTGCTACTGGGGACAAGTTTCAAGACACCGAGCTCTACTTCACTAGAGTTGCGCGGTCCCGCCGGAATTACTTGACCAACTGGTCGTACTCACCGTTCATGTACAACCGCGCCTACCTTTGGGATGCTTTTTCTCATTCCGACCACCTATTTTTAGGCGATAGTGCCTCTGCTAGCTCGGCTAAGCAGGTGTGCTTGGCCATGCACTGGTTCTGACGCTCCCCCGCCTTTATCAATAACACCTCCTCCGCCCCTAACTTCACCTTGTCGGGCAATGACCTTTACTCTAAGTCCACCTGACGTCCCAAATCCGCCATCCAAAGCTACTATTACAAGGTATCTAAGCTGTCAGACATCCTAAGCCGCCGAGAGCACCTTTATCGGCGCTACCTAGAGTTAGGTCACGGCCTCATCGAGATTCCGACCGCCCTTTGCGCCACTCCCAGTAACCCCCTTTTACGGGAACTTAAAGCATCCTTCCTTCTCACGGACCCCGCCTCTTTTAGTTCCGAGTACTCTAGAGACTTCCTCTATTCTTCAACCCCCTACTTTAAGTTTACGCAACTGAAAACTTTGTGCGAACCGGCACTTGGTGCTTCTCGGTGGTCCCAACTAAATACCTCACTGCTCACTGAGTATGTGTTCTTTTACTTTTTCGGAACGGATTCCGTTAAAGTCGGTAACACTCACGAGGTTCACAAGAATCAATACCGTCCTTTAAAGAAAGGTATTAGCAGCATGCTACGCTTACACGCAACCGGAGCTATCGCAATGCCTATCGAAATCCGCCTCCAGGTGCTAGCTTCCTCTCGGGATGTGATCCATTCATGGGCTATCCCATCAGCTAACGTAAAAATCGATTGTGTCCCCGGCTACACCTCTCATAGGATGATGAAGTTTCTTCTTACTGGGGTTTACTGGGGTCAATGTCAGGAGATCTGCGGGCGTTATCATCACTGAATGCCTATCGTTGTATACTTCATGAAGCGGGATCTCTTCTTCCTGTGGTGTACTCATTTTGTTTTTACTCCAGCCGTCAACGAGACCTGAGACGTCAGTGACCGGCGTTTCTCCGACCTTATTAGATTCGTCTCCTACGACAAATCCTCGTGACTCAACGAGTTTGGCGCTAATTAGCGCTTGAATCGTATCCTAATGAAATACACCTATCTCCTTCCCGTCGCCCTTACTGCCTCATTGTCCGCCCGTCGCGAACTTCACCCGGCCTCTCATCTCGGCTCAGCTTCCCGATCCCTCATCATGGTATGGCGTAAAACCCGCAATCTAATCCCGCAACGTCAGCCGACGCTACCTAGGAGTCGCACCAGAACTACCCCTGATCGAACCTCCGGGCTATATTCTCTCTCGTACCGGCTTACGTCCCTAACCTCTTTGAGTAACAAAGCACCGCTTACCCCCTCAGACATTTGGGTACGCACTGGCCCCTCTCGAAGCCTTTTACGCTTACTAACCTGCGATTCGTCACGTCTGTCACGTCTGTCTCTACTCCTTTCTCTAACGACTCGCCTAAATGGGCACTTTTACGCCACGTTCCTATCGACTAAACTCCTAAAACGTCTTAAAGTGGGTTCAACACGGCTGCACTTATCCCCCTCTTCCCCCCCCCTAAAGGGCACTAACTTGAGGTCACTTCTCCGTCTGACTATGGGATCGTTCCTCTAGACGTCCGGCCGGTTCTATATGAGATTCCCCCAACATTTAATTTCAGACTTATCGCCCCGCAAAGTCGCTTTCAGCAAAGCTGGATGAGCAGGTGAATTTACCCGCACAAGCCCGCTTTCTGCCACGGCCACAACCTTTAAAAAGAACTTAAAACCCCTTTCAAGCCCCTCTTCCGCTGACTTACGATTCTCTTCAATGTCAATTTTCGACGTCCACTTTATCCGAAAAGAGAAACTCTACACGAAGCTTAAGTACTCGCGGTGTCCCCAGTACGACATAGTATCAGGCGGATTCGCCGCTATCTTTGCAGGTTTTATCGGCTTCCTAATTAGTGAAAAATTCGGAATTGAACTCGTCGATTCCGGCGACTTTTATACTGCATTTATGTACGGGGTTTTTGCTACTTTCATGGCGCGTCCCCTTCTTCGGGTCTATTCTGAGGATAACTCGCTCTACCACCCTTTTAGCCCCAAGTACCTTTTAATGTTTTTCCGCGATCTACTCCTATTGTTGGCAAATTTCATGAAGGCCAAGCTGGCCTACTTCCACCGCAACGTCTAACCTCCTACGTCCACAATCTAACCGCTGCGCTACGGAAGTAGCGGCGAATTAAACATACCTATCTCCCAAGCTTTAGCCGCCCCATTTTTTAGTAAAAACTAGCCCAAGCTTAAGCGATTTAACTACGACCTCAGGTCTAAGCCACCGTAGCCGTACTTCCCGGTTCCAAAGACTCGGCAGCTTCCGAGCTCCGAACCTAAACTGGTCAGCGGAGAGGGTCGTTTACGACTTGTCTCAATAGCTCAGTTGGTAGAGCACAGGGCTGAAAACTCTGGGGTCGTTGGTTCGAATCCAACTTGGGACAATCCGATCTTACGGCTCCCTATCACTAAGATTATGCAAAACGCCCCTTACGTCTTTTTAAGTAATTCATCCTTCAGAACGCGCGGAGCTTCTATTCTAGTTCCTGACACCCTTTTGTATTTCTTTACTATGCATTTGAAGTTCTCAAGCTCTTCGAGCTCCACCCAACTGATTGAGATATTTGCTTACGACAATCCTGTTTCGGGTGTAGAGAGTTCACGCTCCCCTAAAAACTCCGGTACAGCCCTTGTTTACCAGTTTCATAACCTATTCCGACAGGAGCGCCTCTTCGTGTTTGTCTCAAACCTAAAGTCGACTACCGTCTGCGTGCCTAAAACCATAGGGGACTTATTCTTCAGCTCTATATGGTTAGAGCGCGAGGTCAGCGAGATGCACGGAATCTGCTTCGAAAAGAAAAAAGACCTGCGTAACCTTATGCTCCAGTACGGTGACGCTAGTGCCCCCTTCCGTAAAGCGTACCCATCCATTGGAACGAAAGAGCTCGTATTTGACTCTGTAACTGACACTTTAATCCAGAATTCTCTATCCTTACAGGCTTAGGCCTCAAAATCCCCAAACCCCAAACCCCAAAGCTTCTCAGGCTATCGTCTAACGGTTAGGACCTTAGTTTTTCACACTAATAATGTAGGTTCGATTCCTTCTGGCCTGAATATCACACAAAAGCGCCCTAACCCGCATCTACTATCCTTTTTACCCCGACGTCGTCCCTCCTCTTCCGGTAAGCTTCGCTTCACCTCCTACCGTTTTAGATTCGTTTCCTTAGTGGCCCCATTGACGCTTGTAGCTAGCCCTTCAACCCCCAAAAGTCCTTATTCGCCCCTACCTAAAAGAATGCTGGTGCGCCGATCGTACACGATCGTAGCTTGAATGTACTACCTCTCATCGGTAAGAAGGGACGAATCCTCGCACATTGACGATTACGTAACCCCGTGCCTCACTATACTACCGAGTAAGCAGCGTGTCTATACGCTGCAAAAAGCCCCTATGGCTCATAAAACAAATTCCAAAGAGCAGTTCCTTTTCAAAACTTATAATTTCAGCTTTTCGTTTAAAGCTCCTGCCTCGAAACTTCGTACATTCACGACGCACCGCGCGTGTGCCCACGGTTTGATGCTAACTAAGCGCCTATTTCCTGTATTTGAGACTAATCTACTCTTCCTGAAGTATTACTGCGTCTCTTATCCTGTGGTGGACCAAGGTTTCTTTCGGCGGCTTGGCTAGTTGGCACACTGCCTCAGCTTTCCGCCCGTGTGATGAAATTGGTAGACATGCGTGGCTTAAAACCACGTCCTTTAGTGGGTCCTGGTTCGATTCCAGGCATGGGTACTTGGACTATCCCTCTCGAGGACGCCTCCCAAACTCGCTGAAACCCCTCCGCGTGGTTGCCTTCCTCTGCGCCGCTTTAGCCATTCCTGACTACTTGATAGCCTTAGCTGAGGTGCCCCAATACTTAGTAACGCCCGAGGCCCTTCCCCTTCCCCTAGCTGTGACTACTCAGGTATCCCATTTACTCCTTTTTTATCCAATTTTACTCAGCGGCGGACTGCTCATCCACAGATTCTTCTCCCCTTTAATCCTCACTCAATTTTGTCCTTCAGTTTGTCCTACAGGTTAGAAACACCCACTGGTCCCCTCTCATACTTGTTACGAGCACTACACCTCCTCCTAGTCGCCGCTGTATGCTATGCCATGGTTAGTTGAAGTTCTGCACCGTTTTTCAACGCCACGCAGCCCTCGGTGCTGTGGTCGCTCTTTTACTTTTCTCACGCGATCTATGTTTTATTTGCATTCTCTACTATCCTTTACGTGCTCTCTAATTTACCCCTTTTCACACTTTCGGGTAGCTCCACCCCCACCTACTTCTTTAGCTCGCTCGACGGTACGGATTTATTTAAACTTCTGGTAACCCCCCTAATGCTAATTTTATCCTCCCACTTAGCTTGATCTGGGCCTTCTGTAATCGCCTGATTCGGGCATTTTATATTCTCGAGCTACCAATCCAACCTCACTTATCTACTATTCTTCCTTTTTACTACTTACCTATTTAGCTTTGCCTCCTCAACTCACTACTCCTCCCTTAACGCGTATGACTATTCTATTTCCACGTTTAATTTCTTCTTTTGAATATGGCTTATGTTCTTTTCTAACAACCTCTTTACATTCGTATTTTTCTTAGAGCTGCTTTCAGCGTCAATTACCTTAACGTTGGTTACGTCTACCTTCGCCTCCTCAAATTTTTACAACAACCTCTCTTACTCCAAGCACTCGTATTTTGCCTCCTCGACGCCCACTGCGTTTCTTCAAACCTTAATGTTTTTTTTCTGGATTACTCTGGTGACATCTTTGCTCCTTTTCCTACTCCTCCTAGTCTTCTATACCCGCTTCGTAACGTTCGACTGGAACTTAGTAGAGTCGGTATTTTCCTACTTAGTAACTGTCTCGTCTCTCCGAGACTCCTTTCTAACGTCTTTCGCGTGGGTACTTTTCCTCATTTGTACCTTTCTTAAGTGCGGAATTGCTCCATTTTACCTATGAAAGCCTTCGTTCTTTAAGGGTTTGGGCCTTATAACGCTATTTTTCTACGTATACGTTTTCTACTTTTCTGCCTTCTTTTACTTCATCTACGTCCTCTTCTTCTACCTCAACGAGCTGTTTATGTTTAACTTATACGTTGTCGTGTGATTTTTAATCGGGGCAACTCTTAGCCTTTCGGTCATACTGTTCGAGTCCTTCTACCTTAAGGCATTTCTCGCGCTGAGTAGTATCCTCAACTCAGTTTTAATTCTATACGCGCTTTGTAGTCTTCAGTCTACCGACCTCCTATTTATAATTTAACGCCTCAACCCTAAACCTTTTACGTACTTCCCCAAAAATGGCAGTTTTAAAAAGTCCTAGACAAACTCGAAATAAGAAGGCCTGGGCCCTTAAGTATGCAAACAAGCAGCCTTCATCCCTCCACATAATTGAAGAGCGTAAAAACGCTCAAATCGCCCACAAGTTACACCTCTTTTTGAGGGACGCTTCTCATTGAGAGACCCGACTGAGCTTCCCGCCCCAAACGTTACCTCTTTCGGAACCCCTCCCGAGGTTAGCGGTCCGTCCTGAGCCTATAATTACGTACGGCCGCAACACCTTCGACTCTACCTCGACACGCCCAATGCTATTTCGTAAGCACGCCCGCTTCGAGTCAACCCGTGAGCGTTATTTCTCCCTTTTAACGGCGGCGGCTTTTCTGGGGACGCGTAAACGCTATTAATTTCCAAAATTGTTGTTCCATCACGACCACGTCCAGACTATGCTCCTGGTATCCACTTACATGCTCATCTACAACCTAACCTCCTTTCTACTTTTCTCCACTTTCTTGCAGCTTGCGCATACGAATCTTAAAACCCTCTTTTCACTCTCGAATTTAGGTACGTCGGGTTTTTTCACGAAAGTCTTAAGTCTGGCTCTTCTTTCGCTAGCGGGGGTGCCCCCGCTAGCGGGCTTTTTTTCCAAAATCTTTTTATTTGTGCTAATTTCACACTCCCACCTCTTTATAGTCTTCCCACCGCTGTTCGTACTCTTATTCGTAGGTTTATACTTTTATATTCAAAACCTACGCTTTTTAAACTCTACAAATCCTTCTTCACTAAACCACCTGTCTGAGCTTTCTCCCAGGTCTTCCGCCGCCTACTTCATCCTGACGCTACCCCTTAGCTTCTTCACGGTTTTTGGGTTTTGCTACATGGAGGACCTAGTCCTTTTACTCTCGTGGGTACTGCTCTAGCAAAAAAAAACAATTGATGTTACAACCCCGTAAATTCAAGTATAAAACGCGGCAAACTAAGCGAATCGCTAAGAACCCTTCCACGCCTAAATTCTGGTACGGAGAAACTGCACTAGTGATACTCCAACCCTTTCAGATCTCCGCAAAACGTATTTTCAGGCTAAACCTTTTCTTAAAACGCTCTGCTAGGCGGTCTGACACCACTAGGCGATCCTTTTGGATATCAGTTTTCCCTCATTTACCCCTCTCACGCAAGTCTAAAGGTATGCGTATGGGGAAAGGTGCCGGTAAGCTCGCCAACTGGCACACGCAAATCCGCGGGGGAAAAGCTCTAGTAGAATTCAAGAACCTGAGGCTTGGTCGCGCTGCGCACTACAGTGCTAGGCTAGGTAGTAAACTACCTACAAGCTGGAAGTTCTGTTACCCGGACTCTAAGAATGTAAAAATCGTCGGTAGCCGGCGTACCAACCCGACTCTACTGACTTTTTGATAACCAGTCCCCGACCCTCAAATTCTGTGATATGGTTATATTTACTACTTCCTCTTCTTTACCTTACTCCTCGTTTCGCTACTTTCGACATTTCGCTCCTCCTTTATATCCGCCCCTGAGAAGCATTACGTTGTCAACCGTGTGACAACCTACGTCTTATCCCTTTTCGTCTTATTTGTCTTTGCCTCCCTTACGCTACTTTACTACCTTTTAGACAACTTTTCGACGTTTGATTGCACTTCGACGTCGGTTCCCGGGGAGGCTCTCTTTTTCGATTACTCAACCCCCTCTCCCCTATTAAATCAATACGCTTTAGGGCTGCACCCCACCTCAGTCTATTACTTTCCCTTCGTCTACATTTTCGTAGTAATCACCATCCTTTCTATCCTTTTTTGCCTCGCTTATAACACGAACGAGCTCACGACCTTCACTTTTTACTGCACAATCATCCTCCTGGCGGGGTATTCTATGTTTTTCACGTCCTCAATACTCGTCTTTTTTTTATCCTACGAAATGCTTTTAATCCCTTCGTTTTTTATCCTCTACAATTTTGCGAAAACTCGACGCTGTGTCGAGGCTGCTTACCTTATGTTCTTCTGGACTCAGTTCGGTGCCCTTTTCCTCATTTTCGGCTTCTTGTATCTACTCCTTATCTCGAATTCAGCCTCTTTTGAGGTTATTTCGACCGTTTACTTATCAACCTATGAGCTAAACTTCCTCTTTTTCTGCCTCCTCTTCGGTTTTGGGGTCAAATTACCTGTTTGACCCTTTTACGGATGGTTACCTAAAGCCCACGTTGAGGCTTCCACGAACTTCTCTATTTTCCTAAGCGGTGTTCTCGTTAAATTTGCCTTTTTCGGATTCCTAAAGTGCCTCATGACTATTCAACTTGAGCCGACGTTTTATTTTGTGTACCCTTTCCTAACAATCGGTCTAACCGACGCAGCCCTCAAACTCTTTTACCAAATCGATCTTAAAAAACTTGTAGCTTACTCGACAGTGGTAGAAATGCATTGACTAACGATTTGTATCGTCAGCGGCCAGTCCTCATTAATGTTGGCAAGCTTTTGTATGCTTATTAGCCACGCCCTACTCTCTACCAACTCGTTCCTCCTGGTAGACGCTATTGGGCGACGTTTCAAAACCAGACTTATCACTGAGGTAAACGGCGTAAACTTCTTATGCCCCAAGCTGTTTTTAATGTGTCTTGCCAACCTCCTTATATTTCTAGGATTCCCCGGATCTATCATGTTTGTTGCAGAAATTCTGTTCTTTAGCTTTTTCTTCGATCTATACCCCCTCTTGTGCCTAATGCTCATCGTACTCCTGTACCTGTTGGCCCCTACAGTCTTTTTTAGGAGCTGAATGAATGCGCTGTTCGGTTCTTCGGTACACCTACTACGTCCAATCCCTCAGGACCTATTGTCTAAAGAGCTACTAACCTACGGGGGTCTAGTAGTCCTGATGTTCTGATTTGGGGTTTCTTGGCAAGCTTTCATTGTATAGCCCCCCTCCATAAAAAAAAATGGCTACTTTAAAGCAGGCTGGTGCACGAAAAAATAATTACACTAAGAAACACGCTTCGAGAACTCCCGCCCTTCAGAAACGCCCCCAGGTCAAGGGTATTGTTACTCGAGTTACTACCATGTCTCCCAAAAAACCAAACTCAGCTGTTCGGCACGTCGCAAAAGTTGCCCTAACGAACGGCCTTCGCGTTACTGCACGCATACCCGGTGTTGGTTACATCTGTTCAAAGTACAACCGCGTATTGGTCACTGGGGGTCGAGCTAACGATCTGCCCGGCGTAGGATACACCATTATCCGCGGTGTATATGATTTTTCACCTGTAATCTTTAAGAAAAAACGTCGGTCCGTCTACGGCGTTTCGCGACCTGAGGGCTTTACTAGCTACGTAAAAAAATCGCTACGTATTTCGATGTAGCAATTCCCTAAGAACCTATTAATGAAACTTGAATGAATTTCAACTAAACTTATTTCAGTAATTTCATGAGCTCGAGCCGGGTCATTATGACCGTTAACCTTCGGATTAGCGTGCTGTGCGGTCGAGATGATGCACGCCGCGATGAGTCGATACGACATGGACCGTTTCGGGATTGTAATGCGTGCTTCACCTCGGCACGCGGACATGATGATGGTCGCAGGGACTCTAACTAACAAAATGGCACCCACCCTCAGACGCCTCTATGAGCAAATGCCCGAACCCCGTTGAATCCTTTCAATGGGAAGTTGCGCAAACGGAGGAGGTTACTACCATTACTCGTATGCAGTTGTTCGCGGATGCGACCGGGTCATGCCCGTCGATATCTACATACCGGGATGTCCTCCCACTGCCGAAGCTTTATTATTCGGTTTGATTCAATTACAAGGGAAAATAGGGTTCGTACTGTCTGAACTTAACATAGCTAATGAATGGTACGGCGGTGATCATATATAAACTCGGTGAACACTCTCCAAAGCGAAAATTATCGTATAGCGGAGAAGTCTTTCTTCGACGTTAGCATAAATTCTACTATGTACCTACGTAAGCACTTTGCCCTCTCGACTAGGCTAACTCGAAAACAGTGAGCTAGGCGTAAGCGCCTCCACAACTGGGTAGCCGTCTCAAACGTATTAAAAGACTGATCACGGTCTTACAGGTTTTATAGAAACCATAGTAAGCTCGCCCTTAACCAGTTTTTAACCCGAACCTCGCTAATAGCTTTTAACGTAACTGGGCTGAGAAACGTTTTCCCAGGACTTTATAGAGGATCTGGGGAGTTTTTAACGGGTACTTACACCCGTAAACTTCATAACTACTTCAGCTCCTATCCTAACTCCAGGTTCTCCAACCTGAAAAATTTAAAATCTGCAAACGTGATTTTCGTCTCCTGCTTCCTGCCTCCCCGGGAGCCCCAAGAGTTCCTGTCTACCAGGTTTCTACTTGCGCTAAGTTCGGTACGCTACACTGGAAACTCCTTTATTAGGTCTCCAGCTTTGCCGGACAGCTCGTGCGTACCTGCTCAAACGGAGTCCTTCACGTCCCTATTAGCATCAATTTGAGCTTATTTCCCTGCAGTATACTACTTACTTTTCAACCTTTTAGCTCTTCGAAGCTCACTCAAGTAGCCTACGCTACCGCCAATTTTGTTCTTGTCTAGAAAGCGGGTTACCTCCAACGCCTCCCGAAACATCTTCCAATGAACCTCCAAGTGGTACGACAGATCGACAGCTGCCGGCCTAAACTGCCGTAAAAAATCAAATGCAGGTAGGTCGTCCCTGACCGGAAGAATCATAATCCGAACCAAAAGCTCTATGCTAATCCGCGTAAAAAGTCCCCGCGTTAACTACGGGTTTCGTGTAACAACTCCTGGGTTTGTTTCAACCTTTAAATTAGCCCCCTTTTCTAGTAAACTTCTCGCTCTAGTTGTTCTACCTTCCGGAGGTTACGCGTACTTACCTACGACAGATTTCACGAAAATTTTCGCCCTCTGCGCCTTTAAAGCCAGAGGCGCTAGGTTTAAGTTAAAGCGTACATGTTACCACCTCAGCTTTATTTATGCGGTCGGCACTTACCGCAAAATCTCAAACCTCGAGCTAAAGCCTGGTATAGGCATGCAGTACGCGAGAAGCGCTGGGTGCTTCGCAAAAATTACGAAATTTGATCTAAGTACTCACACTGCGCTAGTTCGGCTACCTTCGGGCGTCCGTAAGCTTTTTTCGATCTACGGTACCTCCGTATTAGGAGCCTCCGCCCTAAAGTTAAAACGTAAGACTGCGAACACCAAAAGCGGATTTTGGCGCTCTTACGGCGTTAAGCCTATCGTACGGGGAGTTGCCAGAAATCCTGTGGATCATCCACACGGTGGCCGTACGAAGTCGATCAAGTACCCACGAACCCCGTGAGGGCATACGACTAAATACAAGTAAATTAACCAGAAGTGTCAATTTTATCACCCCTTAAGAAAACCTTTAAGGTAAACCATACTGCACCGAGCACTTGACGAAAAATCTTCCTAGTTCACGGAAACGAAGTCTTTAGGCTTAAAAACAAAGTAATCTATGACAGGCATTCGACCATTCCGGTTACGTTCTTGGGGTCAAAAGTTAGGATATACGCAGGCTCTCGCTTCCACAGACGCGTAATTACCCGCTGAATGGTGGGATATAAGTTCGGCGAGTTTTCTTGGACCCGTAAGCTGGCTCTTTATAAAGCCAAGCAGTTGA
>Ga0115007_10000972_pt1 | contig 18667 bp, 23 predicted proteins | sample ArcOceMetagenome_2_FD_87166 | JGI IMG/M metagenome (GOLD analysis project Ga0115007, IMG submission 87166) | Marine eukaryotic phytoplankton communities from Arctic Ocean - Arctic Ocean ARC135M Metagenome | ecosystem: Environmental > Aquatic > Marine > Oceanic | place: Arctic Ocean | collected...
CGAGTTTTCCAGTATGAAGTTTCTCTTGTTGGAAACCACGATGAGTTCATCAACAGTGTCGTGTACTTTGCGAGTATTGTAATCAAAGAACAGTGCGTTGAGTTCTGCTGAAGTGCTGGGCATTTTATAATATTAGCAAATATTTTAATTTAAAATTCTAATAATTAATATTAATATTACTAAATGAATCAATTATTGTGGTTGACGATGACATATAAAATTCATTTTCACTATTAGGTTTTGGTAACTCTATTAATGGATTAGACCGTGAAATATAAATTTTAACATTCATATGCCTAAATAATTGAATATATTGATTGGGTGTTTCTAAAAGAATTTCTACGGTTTTTATACTTGGCATATTTACTAAACATTGTCTTAAATTGTCGATATGATATGGCTTATTATCTGTAATATAGTAAAATAGCTTATGTGAATATGTGTCATGTTTAGTTTGAGTCATTGCAATCTTTTTTTCTAAATATTCTCTGGCTAAATGATTCTTGTATAAATTTATGTATTTATTTATAACGTACCAAATTTCGACTATATCTGTTTCATGTATTGCTGTTAAATATTCCATTCTTGGTAGTTGTTTTTTGAAGGTTATTTTCTCTTGTAATACGAGTTGTTGTTCATATTCAGTATATTCTTCGATCGTTGAACTTGTATTTGACATGGGAACGGTATTTGACATGGGAACGGTATTTGACATGGGAACGGTACTTGTATTTGAACTTGTCTTTGACAGTAATAATTGTTCCATTAATTCTTTTGGTATATTTTTGCCATTTAATAATTTAGTTATATCAATCTTGGATTCTAATAACATTTTTTCAAAGTCTTGTGTCGGTGCTAATACAGGTGCTGATACAGGTGCTGATACAGGTGCTGATACATGCATAACTTGTCTGGTTTTAACCACAGGTACTGTTTTATATTCCTCAATCATTTCTCGTATTTCTATATCTTTCCGCGGTACATGCTCTGCGAAATTTTCATTAATAAAAGATAGTGCTTTTATATAAAAACGTTGATCTGAATCTTTTACTAAATTTTCTTTCCCTATTTTGACTATTTTGTAATCTTTTTGAAATTGAGTACGTTTCGTACATGATGAATTATTTTGAATATCATATATATTTGCTATATTTGCCATGGTGATTTTTTGTTCCAAAAAGTTGATAACAAATATGTTGGTTAATTCGAAATTAATTAATTTTGTTAAAATATAAAAATCTTGTGGTGCCATCTTTTCTTCTAATTCATTTCGACGACTATCTGTACAGCGAATATACTCTTTTACATAGTCGTCTTCGCATGAAATGATTTTATTAAAATGTGTAGTGTAAAATTGATATACTTCATTGTCTTTCTTCAATATGGCATTTGCTGCTATTGCATTTGCTTGTGCATTTGCTTGTGCATTTGGTTGTGCAACTGGCTGTGCAACGGGCTGTACCATTGCATTTGGCTGTGCCCTTGCATTTGGTTGTGCAATTGGCTGTACTTTTGCAATTGGCTGTGCTTTTGCAATTGGCTGTACTTTTGCAATTGGCTGTACTTTTGCAATTGGCTGTGCAACTGGCTGTGCATTTGGTTGTGCTTTTGCAATTGGCTGTGCCCTTGCATTTGGCTGTGCAACTGGCTGTGCATTTGGTTGTGCGTTTGATTGTATCGAATAATACTTATTGTCTAACGGATTATTTCGTAATAGGTTTATTATTTGTTTATATTTTTCATTATTATCGCTTATTATGAAACATGAGGTGTTTACTTCTGGATATCGTTTTGTATACTTGGTTTCATCGAAATGCTCTGGAATATTATAATACTTTTTAAAGTAGGTTGCGTTGTTTAAAAAGTCGCGGTTATTTTTACAATGGTTATATATATGGACTTTTTCATATACGTCGAAATTTTCCACTGCATAATCCTTCGGTAATTCTACTGTTTTTAAATTATATATGTTTCGATATAAATCGTAGTCGAATGTATCGTGTACGTTGAAATGTATTTTTAAATAGTTATGTGAGATTGGATATTGTGCTTTATTTTTATAAAAGAATTCGAAAATGTTATCACTGTTTTCAAGTTCTTTTGTAAAATATTGACTGTTTTCAGATCGTTGGTATACACTTTTATACAATTTTTCATCGAACTCCTTTGGGATTTTATAATATTCGCGGAAATAGGAGTCTTTTAATGGGTATATTTTTTTGCCCTGAGTGGTGTAGAAGGCATATAACTTGTCGTTAATTATTTCGCCGTTTTTCATTTTGACATTGTATTCGTTCTGTAGGAAATCGACGTATAATTCTTCGTCGAAATAATCGGGGATTTTTAGTGATTTGCGAAAATACTTGTTTCTTAATGGTGTGTTTATATGTGCGTTTTTTAAGAAATACTGTTTGGCGCTGTCTTCGTTTTTTATTGATTCCACGTTTGCAATGTTCTTAAATACTTTCCAATCGAATTTCGGAGGTAGGGGTGCTATGGATGTTATGGATTCTATGGATGCTAAACCTTTGACCTTTGACATAGGTGATTTTGATATAAGTCCTTTTGACATCGCCCCAGTTGACATCGGTGCTTTTGACATCGGTGCTTTTGACATCGGTGCTTTTGACATCGGTGCTTTTGACATCTGTGCTGCTTTTTGCGTAATCATTAATTATTTACTACTTTAATTTTTAATATGTTATACGCAAGTTATTAATAAAAAATTAAAATATGAATAAAATTATCAATATTTTAATATTATTTCTTATATTGTAGCTTATTAGCTCCCTGTGAGAATTGAACTCACGACCTTCAGTTTACAAGACTGACGCTCTACCACTAAGCTAAAGGAGCATATTATGTATGTGGTATTTTAGTCCATACACCATATATATGAAGGATTTTTTTTGATGTTTATAACGCATAAATATATTCGTAGTAAATATATTCGTAGTAAATATATTCGTAGTAAATATAAATATACACTTATTCTATATCATGAACTTTCCTAAAAATATAACACACTTGGAAATTATATTGGTTATTATACTTTTCATTAAATTGGTGTTTTTGTATGCATTAATTCGCACTAAAGGGGCTCGAATTCGCGGTCTTGATAAAAAAACTGTTGCGAAATATGAAAACTTGGAAGGAATTACACATAAATTGTTTTTTATTTCCATGAGTGGATTGATGATTTACTTATTTAGACCACACGCTTTATCACCCATGCCCGTATTAGTCGATGGAGAGACAAAGACTTTCTTGTTTGTTTTTGCCGTATTGACATTGCTTGGAATTGATTATAAAGGACTTGTACATGAGATGAAAAAATACAAGGCTTTGTTTTTGGATGGTATCCACCGCTGAAGACTTGTCCACCGCTGAAGACTTGTCCACCGCTGAAGACTTGTCCACCGCTGAAGACTTGTTGAATAAAAAAATATACTTACTTTTTTATTTAATTTACTTATAAAAACTTTGTTTACTACTCTTCTCTTATTGGACCAAGGCGGTCGAGTATGCTTACTCTTGGGACTGCAAGTGCTGCGCTTGGATCTGCTGCGCTTGGATCTGCAAGTGCTGCGCTTGGATCTGCTGCACTTGGATCTGCAACTGAAACTTCATATTCATCATCTTCTTCATCTGCGTCGCTTGCATCTTCTTCTACTTCACCGTCGCTTGCATCTGCGTCGCTTGCATCTGCGTCGCTTGCATCACCGTCGCTTGCATCTTCTTCTTCTGCATCCGAATCATCGTCTTCGTCCATTTCTTCCCACGAACCATCCACATCTGTATCGTCTTGCATAATCGCAATAGAATGGGCAGTACTAAGAGCAAAACTCTGGACAACGGTTTTTAGAGCGCGGATACCGAATTGTCTCGCCATTGCCAATTGTTGATGCAATCCGAAAATTTCAATTTCCTCTTCGATTAATCGAACTGCACTATCCATTTTAAGCTTTTTGCCAGATCGTTCCTTTTTTTCCATGATATCTTTTCTACAAAGAGGACACACATGATTTGTATTTAAACATTCTATGATACATGACAGGCAAAAACTATGACCACAGGATGTCTTTGCGCAATTCGTATTACCGATTGCATCCATACATATTGGACATGCTTCGTTGTCTTTTGGAACTACTTTGGTTTGTGATTTTTTTGGTGGGGCTGCTATTGCTATTGCTGCGCTTGGACCGGCTGCGCTTGGACCGGCTATTGCAAGTGCTTCTTCCTTTGGACCGGCTGCTGCTTCCTTTGGGCCTGCTATTGCGCTTAAACTTGCTGCTGCGCTTAAACCTGCTGCGCTTAAACCTGCTGCGCTTAAACCTGCTTCGCTTGGACCTGCTTCGCTTGGACCTGCTACTGCGCTTAAACCTGCTTCGCTTGTAATTATTGTCAAAAATGAGCTCATGACTTGAATTGTTTAGTTGATGTCATAAGTATTGACTCAGAAAGGTTCATCATTTTTTTTTAGCACCAGGTATCCGTTGTATTCTTTTCCAAAACCAGTTGTTCTTGACGCACTATGTGTGCAGACTCGTCATTATCAACGGATTTCAGAGTCAACCACAGATAGTTCATAAAATTGATCATGTCATCGCGATATAGATGGAATATATTTAAGTATTCCGTTAGCGATTTCCCCTCACGCAGATCGAATGAATTGATGATGATGATAGCTTCTTCGTCCATAAACGTATTCTCTAATGGATCAATGTAAAATGGATTGAATTTCTTCATTGTGTGCTGGCGCAGGTGCTGGCGCAGGCTTATGCAAAAATTTTATTTATGGCATATACATATTTGAAAATTGGTCAGTCATTTTTTAATGGACTATGGTAAGCGATAGCACATTCTAAGCAATAACATATTAACATGGATGTTGTTAATAAAAAACGCACGGAACATACTTTGTTTAGCGCAAAGATAGGTTGCTCATCGCCATAAGAGAGATTTGTTATTATAAGACCTCCTATGTTTCCTATTAATAATGCAGTACTGATATCTGACATTTTAGTATATACACCGACTAAGACTTGTAAATTCAAAAGTGTCATATGTTAAATCGCGAGATTTTAATTGTGATTGGAACATATATGTCTACCTTCGATACAATTGCAAAGATATCAATTGTAAAGAAACCAATTGTAAAGAAACCACCTGTAAAGAAAACAATAGTAAAGGTACCACCTGTAAAGAAAGCAAGAGTAAAGAAGGAAACACCCACAGGAACATCCACAACGACAACCCCCGCCGGAACATCCACCACACCCTCCATCCCATCTAACCGTCGCAGGGGGGCGGAACCCCCAACGGAACCCCCAGATTGGAAGTTTTATATTATATATCACTTACCTACTGGCGCTACTTATGCTGGCGTTTCACCTGATCCTGTTCGACGACTCCGCATGCATAATGGTGAGATTTGTGGGGGTGCGAAATATACCACATCGAAGGGGCCGGGATGGGTGCATGTTTGTTTAGTAAGTGGGTTTCCTACGAAACAAAATTATATGCAATTTGAATGGTCTATAAAACATGTGGCGCCACTTAATGTGGGTGGATTGGAAAGTCGGTTGCGAAAACTGGGTATTTTGTTTCGTAAAGAGCAATGGACATCTAAGAGTCCCATGGCGGATAGTGTTCCGTTGGAAATTGAATGGGTGGGTGTCATGCCCCCCTGCGACGGTGTATTGGTGGGTGTGGGGATGGGGATGGAGGGAGGGTTTGGGGTAGGGGGAGCTGATGCTGATACTTCTATTGATCCTACGCCTACTAAATACAACGTGTTCGGCGTAGAACTAACCATTGTCGGCGCCTTACCTGAGTATATTAGAGAGATTATCAATTAATTAAAAATAGTATTAAGTTAAAATAAATCAAGCCCATCCTCTGCCGCCGCCGCCTCCTCCGGCGCAGCCGTCATCTCCACCTCCACCGGCCCGTTTCCCGTAGCAGCATTATACGCGTCGACATCCGGCCCCGTAGCATCATCAGGAGGTGTGTCATCACCATCATCCAAATAATACCATGCAGCACCAACAGCCGAGAATGCTGCAGTACCTACAGCTGCTATTTTTTCTCCTGCGCTTGCAAAATCGTCAAAAATTCCACGTTTTGAATTGTTGTTCTTGTTATCATAAAATAAGATAATTGCTTTGGGGAATTTTGAATCAAAAGTGAAACTACCAACAATAATTATTTTATCTGAAGATCCACGGAATTTGGCATGAACACTTTTATCATTCTTGTCATACACTAATTCAAGCAGAATTGGTAATGACTGTAAAACATCATTTTCCGTATATTGGTACGTACATATAACAGGAGTGTAGAACGACTTCACCGTAATACCAGACGGAATGGATAAGATTGCAATATTTTCAGTTTCCTTTTCAGATCTTGTATCACGATATTTACCCCTAAGCTTGTGTACTGATTTATCTAAGAAATTTTGGACAGTTGCAAGATTATATTCTCTGGGTTCTTCTTTGAGTTCTTCTTTGGGTTCTTCTTTGGGTTCTTCTTTGGGTTCTTCTTTGGTGATGAATTTTGTAAACGCACTAAATAGTTTAAAACTATTTGAACTTGGACTCATGATTATATAATATTATGATATAATTATATTATGGCAATGGCAATATATACCTATAGGTATTATTTTGCATATGATTCAGAATAGGTCAGACGCCTACTAAATACAACGTGTTCGGTGTAGAACTAACCATTGTCGGCGCCTTGCCTGAGTATATTAGAGAGATTATCAATTAAATAAAAATACTATTAAGTTAATAAAAATACTATTAAATTAACTTAATTTTATACCCCAAAATATGGGTTTCCTTCAGAGTTTTTTGCAATTGGAAATACACCTTGTTGTTGAATATGCCCATGTTTTTCAATAAACTCGATTAATTCAATAACGAATGGTTCGTTGTCTACTATCATTTTATCCAGTACAAGGGCTGTTTTTTTACTTGTATCTATATTGGATACGATTTTACCATTAACCTGTAGTTGGTTGTCTTCGGGTAGATATGCATTTAATAAGCGTTGTACAGCTTTTGCTGTATTTGTACCAAAAAAACCATCTTCTGTTATTGTGTCGAGGTTTTTGTTTTTTAAAGCTACATTCAATTCTGCTTGAAAAAGAAAACAGCTAAATGTTGGATTACTTTTTCCTCCGTCTGCAAAAATATCAAAGTTGTATATATTTCGCTTTATTTTTGTGCCATTCGCACGGGTTGCTTCGAAATTAATAAAGTCCTTGAGTGCTTTTACTTTTATTTGGAAATCTTTGTATTCCGCGCGTAGGAATTTCTTTTCTGGAATCGATTCAGGTTCTTGGATAAAGTTGAGAATTGCTTTCGTTAATACCTGTTTTGACATCTTTATAATATTATATTATATTATATTATATTATATTCGCAATGACTGGTATGACTGGTATATGGAATGAAATTGATAGGTTCTTTAATAGGCGAGGTAAATCGAGTTCATATAAAAAGAATTATGTTAAAAAGATATCACATAATACAAGTTGCTTTACTCAGGGTTTATATTATGACGCAGACAACTTGATGCTTTATGAAAGCTGTGCTGGTCATAGCGCTGGCGCTGGTGCTGATGTCAGTGTGTTGCGTGTTATGTATGGACCTGGTCAGGAAGTTGTTTTAGAAAAGGAATTTCCCGAATTTTTAGAGGGACTTACTGTTGTCGGGGACTTTATTTATGTTCTAACATGGAAATCTGGATTTATGTATGTATTAAATAAACGGACATTGGAGGTGGTTAGTAAGTGTTATTATGAAGGCGAGGGCTGGGGGCTAACCCATGATGGCGAATATTTTATCATGTCGAATGGATCTGATAGGTTGACTTGGTTTAGAATTGTTGGTGATGGAGAGAAAATAGAAATAAAAAAAGAATTAAATATTGGTGTTCGGAATTTAAACGAATTGGAGTGGGTAGATGGTCATATTTATGCGAATGTGTGGTATAAAGATGAACTGTTGAAAATTAGTGTGGATGATTCAAAAGTTGTTGACGTAATTGAGTTGGATTGGTTGAGAGAATATGAGCGTCCTAATTCCGGTGTGCTAAATGGGATTGCTTATGATGCGGTGTCGAAGATGTTTCTTGTTACAGGGAAAAATTGGGAGGGAATGTATTGGGTTAATGATAAGGATTAGGGGAAAGGGTTCTAAATTTGATACTTCTATTCATAGCCACGGTGATCCTACGCCTACTAAATACAACGTGTTCGGTGTAGGATCACCATTGTCGGCGCCTTGCCTGAGTATATTAGAGAGATTATCAATTAAATTCACTTATGCTGCTGCTGCACCTTCAATCCCTATTTCTACTCCTGTGCCTACAACAGCTCCAGCTTCACCACCACCTACAGCACCTCCAGCTGCACCTCCAGCTACTCCAGCTGTAGTAGTAACAGCAGAAACTACAGCACTAACTCCAGTACTAACTCCAACAGCTGCTAAGCCGACGACAGGTACGGCGGCAGCGATGATGCCTACCGCTATTAACGGTGAAGCATTGTTTATAAAAAACGAATCGAACCCTCTTGAATTGTTTTCAGTTTTCTTATAAAATAATATCGTTGCCTCTGCGTCTATTGCATCTGCGTCTATTGAATCAATATTGAAACTACCATCAATAACTATTTCATCTGAAGATCCACGGAACTTGACAAGAACACTTTCTCTACGTTTGTCATATATTAATTCAATGTCAATTGGAATTTCTGATGATAGTACATCATTATTATCCTTATACATACCCGGGGCCTTAGTGTAGAACGAATTCACATTTACATCACCTAATGTGGATAAACTTGCCTTAATATTAGTCTCTTTACCAGATCCTATATCACGATATTTACCTTTAATAGTGTGTATTTTTTTATCTAAGAAATTTTGAGCAATTTTAATATGCGCTAATCTATTGTCTTGTGGTGCTGCTTCTTCGGGTGCTGCTTCTTCGGGTGTTGCTTCTTCGGGTTCTGCTTCTTCGGGTGTTGCTTCTTCGGGTTCTGCTTCTTCGGGTGATGCTTCTTCTTTGGTGATGAATTTTGTCAACGCACTAAAGAGTTTAAAACTATTTGAACTTGGACTCATGATTATATTATATTATATTATGATATAATTATATTATCTACATAAATATATGAGTATGAGTCTTGTAAACATTATTGATTATTTTACCAGTTTTCGAAAAACATTACTTTCCGAAATAGAATGTTATTATGCCAAGGGCAATATTAACGAATTACCCGAAAATATAATTACCAATCGTTCAAACGCTAAACAATATAAATCTCTACCCATTGGTATTATTGTTGCATCTGATTCAAAACGCTTCGAAAAAGGTCAGATGGCTGCGACACTGTTAAAAGATGCTGGTTTTACTATATTAGAGATTCAAAATGTATCAAATCTTGAAATAAACGAAGCCTTGCATAAAATGCTTGCTAAAACGAATTGTAGTAGTATCATTTGCATTGGAGGTACTGGAATTTCTAAAAACGATATAACAATTGAAGCTGTAAAATCCAATATTATAAAGGAAATTCCTGGCTTTGGAGAACTATTTAGATTCATTACTCATGAAAAATGGAAGCATCTTAAGGATGATATAGGTTATCTTTCAATTGGTACTCGTCTCGTAGCAGGGGTGACAAGCGACGCCAAGCTTATTTATTCTTTACCTGGATCACCCGAGGCAGTTAAACTTGCTATTACAGAACTTATTATTCCTGATATATGTACTCTAATTGCACAGTTAAAAAAGGATGAATAAATTATGGTTTTATATGCGTTCATTTATAATATCCGGTTATGTTATAAAATGTCGAGTGTAGGTTTATTGAAATCTTTTGTTAAGGAAATTAATACCAACGATTCGGAGATTAAGAAGAATACAGCTGATATTAAGAAGAATACAGCTGAGATTAAGAAGAATACAGCTGAGATTAAGAAGAATACATCTGATATTAAGGCAAGCGATGGACAACAAGATGTTCTTAACATTAGTATTAAGGAAAACTTCGACGCCATTAATGGAACACCAACTTTTACTGATGGTTTTTTATATGATCAAGATGGAACTTATATTAGACGTGGTTATGCCCAAATACCTATTATGGATAATTCTGGTCAGGTAATAGGTTATGAAGTCAATGATAGTGTAATTCAAAACCAAGGTGAGGACAACTATATTTACCGTTTAAATACGACTTATAATTTAGCAAACAAAGGAACTATCAATGTTTTATTTAATTTGAATATTGAAAATCTTGATGTACTTTTTCCGGTTGGACGTACTATACAAGGAGATATTATATCCGGTTCTGGTATTTATCTTGGAAAAACAGGTACTGTAACTGTTGTGGTTTCAGGTAAGGCTACAAGAGACATTCAGTTTGTAATAGGTAATAAAAAAGGGTATGATTGGGTATCCAAGGGCAACATGTTAGGAGAAGACAAGCCACAGCCCTTTCTCCTCGAACAAGTACTCTAACCTCCAATAACCACCCGCCCCCCTCCCCCACCCCCTCCCTCCCTTAATAGTTCCGTTGAGCACCCTATACGCGCCCCCTATTCCCATGCAACTCGGAAATGAGTAGGAAAACGAGATATCGGTTATCATTTAAACTCTTGCCTATACATATTATGACTGCAATTTCAAGTTATCAATATATGGTTGCTATTCCCATTGCTATTGCTATACCCATTGCTATTGCTATACCCATTGTTATAGTTTATTTAGGAATTATGGTTTTATTTGAGTTCGTTTATAATCTCATGTTATATTATAAAATGAGTTTATCTTTGTTGAGAACTGCAGAGGCTTCAATCTTTGATATGATCAAAGAGGTTGTGTCTAACACTACGGAGATGAAGAATAGTACAGCTGCTATTGCTGACATCCAGAAAGATATTAAGCATCTTAAGGAGAAGAATGAGCTACAGGATACAATTCACGCTGAAGATCGTGAATTTACTCAGGAAGATATTAAGGATCTTAAGGAGAAGAATGAGCTACAGGATACGATTAACTCTGAAGATCACGAAATTACTCAGAACGAGATTGAGGGTCTTAAGGAGAAGAATGAGCTACAGGATACGATTAACTCTGAAGATCATGAAATTACTCAGAACGAGATTGAGGGTCTTAAGGAGAAGGATGAGCTACAGGATACAATTAACTCTGAAGATCGTGAATTTACTCAGGAAGATATTAAGGATCTTAAGGCAGCTGATGATGCACATGAGGCTGAAGCCGCTTTAATTATTGCTGATCTTAAGGCTAAGATTTTGGCACTTGAGGAGAGGGATGAAGCACAGGCCATTATTAACGCTGAAAATGAGCTTGAGGACACTGAAAACGCTGAAGATGAGGAGATTATTAAGGGAGATGTTAAGGTTCTTCAGGAAGAGGTTGATGTTCTTCAAGCCTATGATGAAAAGGATGAGACTGATAAAGTTCTCTTGCTTAATATTGAGATTGCCGCATTGGAATTACAATTATCTGAATTATTAATGAATGCACCTGTAGCATACTAAAATAAAATGGTCCGACTTTTACACCTTTAAAATAATTCAATATTCCTTTTAAATAGAAAGTAATATTGAACAGACCCTTTTTGTTTTTATAAAAATAGTGCGTTATTGTATAAGCATGACTATGACTATGACTATGAAGTCTTTCTCTGCTATTTTTAGGGCTTTTACCAAAGACAGCGAAAACGCCGTTGACCAAAAGATTATTGCGATTGAGAAGCAGCTTTCTGTAATTACAAAACTACACGCAAAGGATATGAAAGAGATGAAGGCCTTGATTGAATCCGTTTCAAAAGCCAGTGTGGAAAACCTCAAAGTTGATAGTAGTATCAAGGAAGAGATTAAGGAGATTAAGGAAGAAGATAAAAAAGAGCTTGCTTTTATGATCGCCAATGTGGAGAAGGAATTAAATGACGCGCGCGACGAATTGGAAAAATTACAATCTACACCAAAACTGGGATCAGAATTTGTCGAACCTGGCGTTGAGGGCGAGGACATTGATAACCCAGCAGTGCTAATTGACGAGACCCCTGCCTTCGAAGCGAAAGACAAAGATTTCACAGATGCAAACGGTCAAATTGATGAAAAACCAAAAGCATACTTAGAGGGGAGTATTACTCTCCCCGCCCCAATAAATATTGAATTGGAATCCACACTAAATGTCCAAGATCTCCAGATCCCAGAAGACCTGGCATAGGTCCAGAAATGAGTAGGAAAACGAATTATGAGTATTATTTAAAATACAATATAGGGTTTATTTGATCCGGGTGCATTAAAGTTAAATTTTGTTTTGGTGCCTTTTTATTGGCCTCGATATCTTCAATTTCAATATTATTTTCAATTTCAATATTATTTTCAATTTCAATATTTTCATTGTTTATAAAATCAATTTCCGAACAGCACTCTGAAAAACATATTACACAAGCGATAATTACGCATGCACAGAATATAATTCCGAATATTGCTTCATTACTCATCTTAGAAAATGTATGTTAATATGTTCTTAATTCATTTATGAATATATTAAAATCGTGCGTTATAGTATAAACAATGACTCCTTCTAATACTTTAGACGAGAAAACTTCTTCCGAAGTGAAAGGTTCCGGTAAAACTATTTTTTACTTGTTGAAAATTGTGGGTGATGTAATAGACGACGAATTGCAAGTTTCCGATGCTCATACATGTGCTGGAAAAAAGGTTGATCCTGTTAAACGTGTTGCGAGAGTGGCTGCCAATGCAAGTAGTAGGGTTTCGGTTGCTTCATCGAAAGGAAAACTTGGGGACATCTTTAATAGCTTAGCTGATTCGGTTCCCTTCATTAAACAATTGGCCATAAACTCATTCGCAACTTAAGTAATTCATTTTAATAGAGATTACTTGATTTAATTGATACCCATTCTGGTACCCTATACACATAAGTATTCGAATGATTCCATGCCAACCCGGAAATGAGTTGGAAAACGCGACATAATAAAATCAATATTCCCTTTTTAAATGGAAAGTAATATTGAACAGACCTTTTTTATAAAATAGTGCGTTATAGTATAAACAATGGCTCCTTTAGACGAGAAAACTTCCGAGATGCAAGGTTCCGGTAAAACTATTTTTTACTTGTTGAAAATTGTGGGTGATGTAATAGACGACGAATTGCAAGTTTCCGATGCTCATACATGTGCTGGAAAAAAGGTTGATATGGGTAAACGTGTTGTGAGAGTGGTTGAAAGTGCAGGTAGTAAGGCTTCGGTTGTGCAAGCAAAGCTTGGGGATGCTAAAACATTCGGAAATACATTATTAGGAATCTTGGGATTCGGCGGCGGCATAGCAGGTCTTACAAAACTTGCTCGGGGAGGGATGTCTGATGATGCAATTGTTGAGGCGTTGGAGGGTCCCATTGTAGATGACGCAGCTGATGACATTGACATATAACTTTGACTATAATAGCAACCCGAAATGAGTTGGAAAACGCGACATAATAAAATCAATATTGAACAGATATTTTTATAAAATAGTGCGTTATAGTATAAACAATGGCTCCTTTAGACGACAAGAAAACTTCCGAGATGCAAGTGAAAGGTTCCGAGATACAAGGTTCCGAGATACAAGGTTCCGGTAGAACTATTTTTTACTTGTTGAAAATTGTGGGTGATGTAATAGACGACGAATTACAAGTTTCCGATGCTCATAAATGTGCTGGAAAAAAGGTTGATCCTGTTAAACGTGCATTAAGAGTGGTTGAAAGTGCAGGTAGTAGGGCTTCGGTTGTGCAAGCAAAGCTTGGGGATGCTAAAACAGTCGGAAATACAATATTAGAAACCTTAGGATTAACCGGCGGCATAGCAGGTATTACAACATTTTTTACAAAACTTGCTAAGGGAGGGCCGTCTGATGCTGATATTATTAAGGCGTTTTTTGGTGGCAAGGACATGGATGAAGCTGCTGAATACGATGTTGAATTACCCGAATGACTTCACTTTTTGACCCTAATAGCAACCCGGAAATGAGTTGGAAAACGCGACATAATAAAATCAATATTCCCTTTTTAATGGAAAGTAATATTGATCAGATCCTTTTATTTTTATTAAAATAGTGCGTTATAGTATAAACAATGGCTCCTTTAGACGAAGAGAAAACTTCCGAGATGCAAGGTTCCGGTAAAACTATTTTTTACTTGTTGAAAATTGTGGGTGATGTAATAGACGACGAATTACAAGTTTCCGATGCTCGTAAATGTGCTGGAAAAAAGGTTGATAATGGTGCACTTGTTGTGAGAGTGGCTACTGGTTTAGTTAATAAGGCTTCGGTTCAGGGGGCGCAAAAAAAGCTTGGGAATTTTTTGTCTCGGCTGGCAAATGACGCTGCCAATGTCATCATGATCTCGTAGACAATTTAACATTAGTAAATAAAAAATAAAGCATTTTTTCTATTTACGCACTTGAAGATTTAAAATGAGTAATAAAATCAATATTCCCTTTTTAATGGAAAGTAATATTGAACAGACCTTTGTTTTTATAAAATATTCGTGCGTTATAGTATAAACATGGGTAAACGACAATATATGGGGAATGTTGGCGAGGAGAAATCCGATAACGGTGAGGTGCAAGTGCAAGGTTCCGGTAGAACTATTTTTTACTTGTTGAAAATTGTGGGTGATTTAATAGACGACGAATTGCAAGTTTCCGATGCTCTTAAATGTGTTGGAAAAAAGGTTGATAATGGTGCACGTGTTGTGAGAGTGGCTACCAGTGCAGTTAGTAAGGTTTCGATGAAGGGAGCGCAAGCAAAGCTTGGGAATTGGTACGAAATTGGAACCCCATGTGATGAAATTGCTTTCTGCTAATGCGATGATAGCAGAGCATTTCCAGTCTTAGACTACGTAAGTCCATGGGTGTCATATGGCTTTACATGAACTCCAGTAGTAGAAGAGGTCCGGAAATGAGTAGGAAAACGAGATATGAGTAATAAAATCAATATTCCCTTTTTAATGGAAAGTAATATTGAACAGACTTTTTTATCGTGCGTTATAGTATAAACAATGGCTCCTTCTAATCCTTTAGACGAGAAAACTTCCGAGGTGCAAGGTTCTGGTAGAACTATTTTTTACTTGTTGAAAATTGTGGGTGATGTAATAGACGACGAATTGCAAGTTTCCGATGCTCATAAATGTGCTGGAAAAAAGGTTGATAATGGTAAACGTGTTGTGAGAGTGGTGAGTGGTGCTGTTAATAAGGGTTCTAAGCAAATAGGACTTGGGGCCAGCAACGGTGCTAATAAGCCTTGTTATAAAAAAAATTGCAAGGACACCATCCAGGACTACGGCACAGCACCTGCATTTAATTTCAATTGTTATCTAACAAACTGCTCGCCGGTAAAAACTACCCCAGCAAAGGTATGGAAGTCAATTATCGATTTGTTTTGATCAAGATTGTTATCTAACAAACTGCTCGGCGTTCAAAATTTTACCGGAATAGGCATAATAAGACTCTATATGCAACCCGGAAATGAGTAGGAAAACAGGAAATGAGTAATAAAAAATAAGGCATTTTTCTATTTACGATCATGCTTCCAATATTACATTGGGCGCACTTTCTACAAGTTTAACCACATTCTTATACGACATGTTCGGTTTCATTTTTTGCATATGAGCTATTAACTCTAAATAATACATTGTTCCGTCTATAGGGAAGCATGTGTTATGTACCCATCTTGAACCCGAATAGGGTACGCGCCGCATTTCCATTCCACCAGACTCCAATACTTGGCTTATTTCGTCTCCACGATTTATGGTTCCATCACACACAAAACAGTGCAACTTGAAATTACTTTTACAGCAGATTCTATGTGTCGGTAGCATCGTATAATAACTCTTACGACAACTGCTGTCAGTTCTTCATTTTTTGTTTCAATAAAAAAACACGTTGGTTTTTATTTTTTGATTTTTTATTAAATTACATGAAACTATCTATTACTATATACTTAGGCCATAAGCAGATCGACCAATAGGTCTCCGTTCGCATTGGGCTTGACAATGGACTTCTTGGCCTTTGTCATGGCTGCCTTTTTCTTTTTGACAATCGCGACATCGCTCCTCTCCTCTACTGTAAGAGTTAACAATGCCTCCTTCTTGAGGAGCTTGGCTGCATCCTTCTTCAGGAGCTTGGCTGCTTCCTTCTCTTGGAGCTTGGCCTGCTTGGCTGCCTCCTTCTCTTCGATCTTGGCCTGCTTGACTACTTCCTTCTCTTCGATCTTGGCCTGCTTGGCTGTCTCCTTCTCTTCGAGCTTGGATTGAGTAGCAGATTCCTTCTCAGCGAGTTTGGCCTGCGTAGCGACTTCCTTCTCGGCGAGTTTGGCCTGCGTAGCGGCTTCCTTCTCGTCGATCTTGGATTGCTTAGCGGCTTCCTTCTCTTCGATCTTGGATTGCTTAGCGGCTTCCTTCTCTTCGATCTTGGATTGCTTAGCGGCTTCCTTCTCGTCGATCTTGGATTGCTTAGCGGCTTCCTTCTCGTCGATCTTGGCCTGCTTGGCCATGTTCTGCTCTTCAAGCTTGGCTTGCTTGGCTGCTTCCTTCTCTTCAAGCTTGGCTTGCTTGGCTGCTTCCTTCTCTTCAAGCTTGGCTTGCTTGGCTGCTTCCTTCTCTTCAAGCTTGGCTTGCTTGGCTACTTCCTTCTCTTCGAGCTTGGCTTCCTTCTCGATGGCCTTGGCAGCAGCTTTGGTGGCGGCCAAGGCTTCTTTGATGGCCTGTTTCTCGGGACTCAAGACTTTCTTTGCCTTGACAGGGGTCGTGGGCATGGAAACTGTCTGGATAGATGTGGGGGTATTGGGTGCTGACATGATTACTTTGAATACTTTGAAAACTTTACGTCTTACTTGTTGAATTGATACCCTAAATCTATCAGAAAAAAAGTGCTTCATTTTTTTTTAAGAAATCGAAAAAAAATTGCGAAATAATGAAAAATGTAGTACGTTTTTTTAAGTAAAGTGTGCATGTTGCCATATAGAGCCGTTGAAATATAGAGCCGTTGGAATATAGAGCCGTTGAAATATAGAGCCGTTGAAATATAGAGCCGTTGTAATAGATTTAGTGCCAAAACATTAAACTCATGTCTCTCTACTTGTAAGAATTTGTTTTTAGTTTTGGATACTCCCATATCAACACAAGTCCTATACACTCAATCATGTCAAAGCAAGTCTATCAATCTAAATTGAAAATGTAGAGTTAGAGAGATTACATGTTTATTCCATTCATTAAAAAGTATTCGAATTAAATTATAATAAACATGTACAATTTATTATAATTAATAAGTATTCAAAAATACATATACACAAAAAGTGTTAAAAGCCCCCGATACCTCGCTTATAACTGTGAGACCCCATATTCGTTTAATAACGAAATGTTTATATGTACTATGGTCCCTCCATTTCCTCTATGTCTTAAGCCCCCAGTCCTCGCATTAAGACGGCGAAACACTCACTCCTGCTATAAAACTCAAAACTTGTCAGAGCTCAGCGGTTTCATTTTGTAATATAGTCAGTGTCTAAACCGAACAAGTCGGAATATGTTTCTTACCTCGATGGCGGTCTTTCCATGGCGCCGACCCATTCCACTTTTTTACGACAGTTAGGTCGACCATAAGCCCCCGTCTCTTCTATTTTCTCGCTTATGATTGTGAGACACCGTTGTTGAAGTTATGTCTCTCCATTTCCTCTATGGCGGTCTTTCCGTGGCGCCGACCCATTCCACTTACACTTACACTTACACTTACACAACCTTAACCCCCACATTAACCCACACCGTCGCAGGGGGCGGAACCCCCATATCTCCTCCAAGAGGGTTCGAACCTCTGACCCCACGATTAACAGTCGTATGCTCTAACCAACTGAGCTATGGAAGAAAAAATTAGTTCTTTTAGTATTAACCAGGACATACCACGTGGAGGTAGAACTTATCATGTCCCGTGTGCATCGAGTGGGGTTCGAACCCACGCAGCATACGCTACCAGGTCTTAAGTCTGGCTCCTTAGACCACTCGGACATCGATGCAGAAAGCCAACACCCATGAGTATTTTTTATTCATATGAAATACACAAAACACATTGTGGTTCGATCGGAATCCTCATTCTCATCTTCCACATGACCAGCTGTTCGTCATATTAGCCTACACCCATGAACAGTTTCAAGACTCTATTCAGGTCCTTATTGCAAAAATGCGGACTCGAACCGCAGACCTTCGGCTCATAAGACCGACGCTCTAACCAACTGAGCTATAATTGCATAACTTCACCCAGTGAGGGGCTCGAACCCTCGACCACACGCTTACCTTAACTATTGTAAAAGGCGTGCGCTCTACCAACTGAGCTAACTGGGTTTTACGGTAAATATTCATTTTATCAATTCCCACACGGGGAATCGAACCCCGACCTCATCCTTGAAAGGGATATATCCTTACCGTTAGACTATGTGGGAAAATACATACAATATATATACAAATATAAAAAGCTCTTACCGAGATTCGAACTCGGGTTTCATGATTCAAAGTCATGAGTGATAACCACTACACTATAAGAGCTCCGTGTAGCAGTGTA
>Ga0115007_10000973_pt1 | contig 18661 bp, 12 predicted proteins | sample ArcOceMetagenome_2_FD_87166 | JGI IMG/M metagenome (GOLD analysis project Ga0115007, IMG submission 87166) | Marine eukaryotic phytoplankton communities from Arctic Ocean - Arctic Ocean ARC135M Metagenome | ecosystem: Environmental > Aquatic > Marine > Oceanic | place: Arctic Ocean | collected...
AGAAAAGGACGTTTGTCTTTTTTGTTGTCTTTTTTGTAGACAACGCTGAACCAAGGGGTCGGCGCCCTGTCCGTGACGTTCGCGCGGTGGCCGTCCGCAAGCCTTTCAGGGAACACCGAGAATCAGCAACGGCGCTCAGGAAACCGATGTTCGCGCCTTTTCGGGAAGTCACGGCCGAGGTTGAGCAGTACGCGCTAGGGACGATCGGCGGATCGGAAGCAAGGTTGCCGTTCAAAAAAAAGAAATTGTTCGACGTTTAAAAAAGTAAAGCGTGCGATCGGGTGGGACCAAACAGTTGGAGACGCGCTTCGTCGCTGCGGCCGCTGAGAGGGAACTCGTGTGAATCTGCCTGTCTTGCCCTTGGCGATGGGTGAGGACGAGCGTGATTCAGCAGGCGCTCCCAGCGCGTCTCAGCAAACCGAACAAACGGAAACACATGCTCTGATCGCGGAACTCAAGAAAACTCTTCACGATCGGCGATCGACGCAACTGACGCTGCAGACGAACCTCCCATCGGGTCGCGATTACGATCAAGCGCGCGGCAAGGTGGTCGGCGCGAGGATGAGCATTCTCGCTCGCGGCAAAGCGCTGTACGAAGCCGCGTACGTGACCACGAAGCGAACCCCGAAAACGAGGGTGGATTTCAACAAAAACAACAAGGAGGAGTTGGATCTGATCGCGGAGGAGGAGTTCCTCGCGGTTTCCAGGCACAAGAAAATCGTGGATGACGAAGAAACAAGAGTTGCGGCGCTCGCAAGAATAACCGCGTCAATCGAGACGATTGAAAATATGATCCTCAACGCGCAGATGCGGACGTTACCGGAGTCGCCCGGGCCGTCGCAAATCACGCACAGCAAAAGCACGGCGACGAAGACGAATGCCAAAAAGAGCCGCAGGATCGAGTCGCGGGAGAGTCTTCTGAGGGACGATCTCGAAGACGAAGAGGACCCGGCGAGAGCGAAGACAAGACAGGAAACGGAAGACGAAGAGGTACGGCAAGCCACCCAGGCGGGTAGACTACAAGGCCTGCACGACGAAATCAACAAGAACTTTATGGAGATCGTGCGGCGCAACCAACAAGACCGATAGTCCACTAGACTAGCCAGCGAAACGCAGACAGGAAGAGACAGACGCCGAAATACGGCAAGCTACCCAGGCGGGTAGTTTACAAGGCCTGCACGACGAAATCAACAAGAACTTTGTGGAGATCGGGCAACGCAACCAACAAGAACGATAGCAATAGACTAGACTTAATAGTAAGACCAATATTGCCGCAGAGATCGCTCCGCTCAAAACCCGAACCACCCTCCCTTTGTTTTTTGCTTCGGTTCCGGCTTCGTGGGTTCCGTCGGTTTCGTGGAGGTCGCGGAGGCGGCAGGTCCTGGTGTGTTTCCTGGGTGTTTTTTCGGCGAATCCTTGGGCGATTTCAACGGAGACGCGGGTCCCGCGGAAACCGTTTTTTCACCCTCCGAATCGCCGTCGTCCGATTCCAACTCGTCGTCGTACGTCACCGCCGGCGCCCCCCGGTCCGGCTTGGTTTGGTCCACGAACCTTTTCGGAAAGCTTTTCGTTATCTCGGCGAGCACGTTTGTCGCGATTGTTTCCGCGGACTCACCGCGTTCGGGATTTGCGGAACAGAACCCGCTTTCCATCCCCCTGAAAACGCTCGCCACGATTGAACCCGCGGCCTCCAGGTTGTACCCGCCCTCCTGCACGAAAACCGTGGCCACGCCACAACCCGCAATGAGCGCGCCCATCTTCTCATAGTCGTCGTAGTTTAAACTCATCCCCGCAGTTTCCCGTTCCTGTACCGGGTCAAACTCGTGCGTATCCAGGCCTAGCGACACGACTAAAACCTGCGCGTCATGCTTTTTAATCGCCCTGATTGTGGCAACTAGCGCCGGCTCGTACTCCGCCCAGGTCGAGGCGGGCGGTAGGGGCACGTTTATTGTTTTATGTAACCCCCTGCCGCTTCCCTGTTCCGTGGCGTACCCTGAGTTCCACGGGTACTCGCCCTCCGGGGAGGCGTGGATTGACACGACCAGCACGTCCGGGTCGTGGTAGAATAGTGAACAGGTGCCGTTCCCGGCGTGGTAGTCCACGTCAAGAATCGCGACCCTGGTTAAGTTTAAGGAACTTTTCGTCAGCGCTTTGGCCAAAACCGCGGCGTTGTTCAGGTAACAGTACCCGCCCGCGTTGTCCTTCGCGGCGTGGTGCCCGGGGTGCGTGGTGAGGGCGTAGTAAAACTTGTTGTGCATGTTCCGCAGGTCGTTTTTTAAGTCAAACTCCAGGGAGCGCACGATTTCCGCAAGCACGCGCATGTCCCCAGCCAACGAGTCCACCAAACCGGCAAACATCGGCGTCTCGGTATCCGTGTGGTACCAGCACGTCTGCGCGTGTACGTCAACCCCGGGCTGCGCGTTCGGGGTGTTGTGGGATGTGAAGTTCGGAGGGACCAACGCGGGGACGCCGGCGGACCAGTGCGTGTTCGTGTTCTTTTTGGAACCTGAACTTTCCGTTTCGCGTCGGAAAAACCGGCACCGCTTTTCAGGCGCCAAGCGACACCATCGGTCCCACGCCGTGGCGACGTACCGCACGTACGCGGCGCCATGCACCGCGAGGGCGAGGTCTAAGTTCCCGTGAGGCAGGTACTGGAGTTGTACCTGGACAGTGTTGCCACTCACCGCGAGGCTCGCCTGGACGCGCGTTCGTGGCACGGCGACGGATACGAGCTCGCAGTTCGGGGCCCCCGAAGCGCGTCGGAAGCGCGTTTCGCCAAGGCCGAGGCCAGCCAAGATGGCCGCTTTGCGCGCGTACGGGTCGTTGAAAGCATCAACGGGCATACCCGCGGCCGCGGATTCGCCGTCGTCCGCGTCGTGCGTGAACACCCGCGCGAGAGGAGGCGAACCCCCCATCACGCATGTACCGCGAAGCCCGCAATGGCGACGATGTGGCCGGGTCAACGTTCGACGAAAACAACGAGTAAAGGTGCCTTTTGCAAAATTTCTCGCTCTTTGCGAAGGGCGCGCAGAGGTAACAGGGTTAAAGTCGCTCGATGTCCCGGTGACCGCTGTGGCACTCCGTACAACAGCCAGAGAAGGGCGGTAACGACTTGTTTCAGGCACCAACACAGATATCACTGATAAATATGTACAACTTCGCTACGCGTACTGTGACTCGGTACCTATAACTAAAACGCGCCGCCCGCGATTGCAAACGCGGCGGGCGGCGGTTTCCCCAAATCCTGCGCGGGCCCCAAACTCCCTCCGTACGGATCGAAAGAAGCGTTATTCAAGGGTTGCGTTTGCACCTGTTCCTGTTGCGGAACAGACACAGGCGCTTGTGCTTGCGCTTGAATATTTTCCTTTTGCGTCCAGTCCTTCGCGATTTCCCGGCGCGCGGCAGGTGCGACGGGCGCGGCGCTCGCGACGGGCGCGACTGTCGCCGTCGAAACACCCCCCCCGCCCGGACTGGCGCCTCGTCCCGGCGTGCCGTGCGGCGACGCGCGCCGCGACCCCCGGACGTAGTCGAGGGTCGCCTGCCGGTCCTCGGTGCTCCGCACTCTTACCTCGGCTAGCATCGCCCTCACGGTTTCGGGGGTGAGCTTGTCAGGCAACAACACGCGTTCCCGGGCCGTCGCCGGGCCAAACCCGGAGGCGTCGCGCGCCGCCGACATCGCCGCGCGCGCTTTCTGCGAAGGCGGACCTCCGCGTCCGGCTCCCGTGTCCGGTGCACTGAGCTCCAGCAAGCGCTGCGGCCGGGGGGGTGGGTCGACCTGCGGTGCGTGTTCCGTGTTCGCCATGAGCCGGACCGGCCGAGTGCCGTGCGCGGCGCATATTGCGACGCAGTGCGCGCCTGGTGACCAGTCCATGTCGTTTACGCGCACGCCCGGCGGCACGGACGCGGCGGCCAACACCACGCCGACGCCCTTGACGTCCACGTCGAACAAACGGGCGGTGCCGTCCGCGGTCCCGGCGAGTAGCCACCTGCCGTCTGGGGACACCGCGAATCGCGCCAACGGTCGTCCCGCGGACGCCGCCCCACTCGCGCCCGCCGAGGCGAAGGCGCCATCCCCTGTCCCGGCCAAGGACCGGCCGGCGCCTCCGAGACTCTGGGCGCCGACCCCGACGCTGTTGCCTCGCAGCCGCCGCATCGTGGCGCCGCGCCCGACGCTCACGTCGAACATGTGCGTCGCGGCGAAGAACGACACGTCGATGGCGGCGATGCGTTCGGCGGTTGTCCTGGCGAACACCCTTCGGTCGGTGGGCGAGACCCTGAGGCACGTGATTGGCTCGCCGAGCAAGTCCTGGCACTCCCTGGTCGGCCGGACGGCAGCGCCCGCGCCGTTGGTCCCTTCCACCCGGTGCTCCCGGAGCATGCCGTCCGCGAAGCCCACCCAGAGCCGCATGCCGGTGCGGTCAAAACCCATGGCCGTGGCGGCGGTGCCTGGCGCGGACGCGACCGCGGCGAGCAGTTGCGCACCCGCAACGCCGTCCTCAACAAGCCACAGCCGAACCGCCCCGTCCCGCGCGCCGGTGGCGAGCACGCCGTTTAGCGCGGGGTGCCACGCCGCGGCGTACACCTCGCACGCGTGCTGCGCGACGACGACGTCCGAGGACGACGCCGATGCATACGATGCCGATGAGTCTGCTGCCATCCCGGGGACGCGCCACGCGACGCACGCGCCGTCCGCGGACGCGGTGACTACGCGCGTCGCAGGCGCGGCGAAGTCAACCGTTCCGAGCGCGTCGCCGGCGCCGTCCTTGACGCCCTGGGGCGCCCACGCGACGTCGTACACGCAAGACGCGTGTCCCGGAAACGTTACGAGGGCAACTCCCGATGTCGTGTCGAACACGCGTACGACGTACATTCCCCCCTCCCGTGTCACCACCGCGACTCGCCGTCCCATGGGGTCGAAGCACACGAGCGTGGCTTCGGTTGTGCTTGTTGGAAGGTGCGGCTGCGTGCGCGCGTCCTGATTGAAATAAAATAAATGTCAGTCTCGTATGGGCAATCAGTCGGCGAGATGTGGTAAATGGGAAATACTTACCGTGTTTGGCAGCAAACACGCTTCCTGTTTCGACCGAGCGTGCGGCAACCTCACGATTGTTCGCTTCATCCCGGGTAACGTTTTCCAGCTCGTCGAGCCTGACAAACCGGGTGTGGCCGTTTCCGCGTCCGCCACGGCTTGTGCCGCGGCCGCCGCGACCGCCGAGACCGGGTCCATCCCGTAGCAAAGCGTTTCGTGAGGCAACCTGCCTAGGCGGGTTACGATTTCCGATTGGTCGCCCTGCGGCGCGCGTTGCAAACGCGCCTGCGCATTGCGCCAGCCCCCGCCCAGCGCGCGCTCGCGGTCTATGCGCTCGCGCCTTGACGGCCTTTGCGTGAAGGCCGAATTCTCGTCATCGCCGAGCCCGGAAAGCGACGCCATTCGGGGCACGGGGGGGGGGGCGATGGCGAGCCTCGGGGTCTCCACGCCGGGGCGCGCCGCCGACAGAAGCGCCGCGACGACGTCGCCCCTGGGGGACGACCCGATTGTCACGTTGAGGTGCGCCGGGTACAGGTGCCTCAGCGCGGGGGTGAGGATGGATGCTTTTTTCCACACCCGGAACACGTCAGGGGCGTTGGGTGCGGCGCTTACTCCGGAAACACCCACCCCTCCGACCACAGCGGCCACGGCGCCCATCACGCCCGCTTGCGCTGGGCGGTCCTCCCACTTGTACAGCTGCACTTTCAGCCGTCCCATGTTCGGCTTGCCGTCGGCGCCGCGCAGCAGTTTCAAGAAACCCCACGCCAGCCTCATGGGTTGTCCTCCCGGGAACGACGCGGCTCTTTCCTCGAAATACTGGAAGCTCGGCGGGGGCTGCAGTACTTCGAAAAGCACGATCGCCCCGACAGCCATGATATCCCCGAGCGCTTCTTCGACCTCCAGGGTTTCTTCCCACTCCGCGGCGAAGGTGGCGTTTCTTCGCGCGCTCAGGTCAAACGGCGCGGTCTGAATGGGCGTGCTGGCTTCCCCTGAGGGACGCACGGGGGCGCCCATCTCGGGGTCCACCAGGTGCATGCGCACCACGGGCGACACTATTGACGAGTCGGGAACTAACGCGGAGGACGCGTGCACACACACGGAAAGCGCGTCCGCGCGCGACAGCAGCCGCGGGGCCATCGGCTTTTCGGGACTCGCCATCCGCGCCTGGAGCAGCTCCAGGACGTTCGCGGACTTCGCGATCTCAGCGGGGGACATCGCGCGCGCAGGAGGCGGCGGGGACGACGTTGTGGGGTCGGGGGGCGACGCTGGAGCCGCGGCAGGGAACGCAACAACGCCATTCGCGGAGGCAGACGCCGGTGTTGCCGGGACGGGAACCTCCGCGACGGGTTGTGCCTCCCCCGCCGCCGCGGGCGCGACTTCCGGGACGGCCGGTACCGCGGTTGCCTCTGGTGCCTCTGGCACCGCAGTCGCTTCTGTTGCACTCGGCGCCGCCGTGTACACCACCGTTCCCGCCTGTGTTCCCTCACCACCCTCCTCTTCCCGTTCCCCCTCCGGGCTCCCCACCTCCACCGGGCTGCCCGGCCCGGACGTCGCGACGGGCGACCCGAACCCGTCCTTTGCGTTTCCAAGTGCGAACGCCCCGACTGTGTCGTCAATGGGCGCGACAGGGTCGGCGGCCGCGCCAATCGCCCCGCTGCCGTCTTCTATTTTCAGATCCTTGGACCCGCCCCCGTTCCAAAGGCGGCCGAAGAAACCGCCGGAGGATTTCTTCCGCTCCTTCTCCTCGGGAGGCGACGTCGGGGTCGGCGTCGCCGCGGGTCGCGCGGGTTCCCCCACCACTTCAGGTGTAGGCTCACCAACAGAAGTCGTCGTCTCCGCACTCGGCACACCCTTCGCACCTGCTTTCAAAAGCGCACCGCCCACCAGGGCCGCGACGGGATCGAACGGGGGGGTTGTAGGCGGCGGTGCCGTTGCCGCGACAATGGGTTCCTCCGGCGCCGTCGGCGCCGTCTCTTCGACGGGCGCAACGGGCTGCGCCGTCGCGACGTCAGCAGTAGCTTTTTCCAGCGCTCCACCCACCAAAGCTGCGACCGGGTCGTACGCAGCGACTGGGTGTGTATCCCCCACCGGAACCGGCGGTGTTTCCGCAACCGCCGCGGCAGACGCCGCGGGTTCCGCCGCCGCGTCGTGTGATTTGACATCCGCGACGACATCCTCCTTCGGTGTCTCGGTCTGATTGGTTTCCTCCGCGTGGGCGCTTCCCTCCGCGCTCGCGGATCCCTCTGGCGCCTGCTCGGCGGGAGCAGCCACCGCGGCAGGCGGCTGTTCCGCAGCAGGAGGTTGCGGGAGCTGTGACAGTAAAGCACGAGGTGTGCCGGGTCAGAGGCCGGTGTATCGGGACAGAGTGAATGTAGGTACGTCCGAGAGAAACACGGGACGCGGAAGGAAGAATGGTCTGAAATGCGTACCTCTGCGCTCGCCTCAGGCTCGGGGGCGGGGTGTGGGGCGGGGGCGGTGTCGCTCATTACGTTGGAAAGGGCTCCTGACACCATCGCCGCGGCCGGGTCCGCCGCAACAAGGGCGGCCGCCGCTGTCACGGGTTCCGTGACCGCGCCTGTTGACGCCGTATCACTCGACATCTCGTAGCAAGGGGTACTACGACGGCACCTCGCGTCCGGTCGTCCCTGCACTTCCCAGAGCACGCGGGAAGACTACCTGGCGGCTCCAAGAAAAGCTGTAACGCGTGTTCCAAAGGTTCGGACGCGTCGGGCACCGACCGTACGCGCGCGGGCCCGGCAGGCGCGACGCGGTATGCGGTCTCGGAACCAGCTGCCTGGTCTGCTGGTCAACAATTTGGCAAAAGACAAATACTGGCAGACTGTCCGGAAACTTGGAAAGAGTGTGCCCCAAAAACCTCTTCGCCATACGTGCGCGCGGGGCGTGCAACCTCGACGGGACTTGCGTCGCGAGCTGCGCGTTCGCGGGCGTCCTTTCCGTGGCCGGCGCGCGGTGTTCGGACGTGACGCGTGGGCGACGTGCTTACGCGAACCAACCCGGGTAACCCGCGTGGGTTCAGATTGGGGGTTTAGGTGTGGTGTGGTGCCTGTTTTCGTCCCCCGCGTGATTCGAAGGGACTGAGACACTCACCATGAGTAACCGCGGGAAGTTCCGCATCGAGCCCTTTAAACACCGGGTGGAGCTTGATGGACAGGTACGAACGCGGGACGGACGATCGTTTCACGGACCGCGAATGACCGACCACCGCGCGGTGCAAACCCACGGGCACCCTACCCAACCCGGCGCCTCGAACGCACCACCCGACTTCGGGGCGTTTTTGGGCGCTCGGTCGAGAGGCTTTAGAGTTATCGGAATTCTTTTGCGGGGACACCCACTCACTCCGGGCGCGCATGCGCTCCCAAACAAGATCAAGCATATCACTTTCGGCTTCTCCTGGCATTTAATTGATGCCGCTTCCTACCTAGTCGTCAAAGTCACTCACACCGACACCCCCCAACCTTCCCTTCCCTCCCACATCAAAACTTTTTAACGACAGTACGCCGAAAAGACCTGGAGCGCGCTTCGCGCCGCGATTGCGCAAATCAACAACCGCGATGCGTCCGGTCTTTCCTTCGAGGAGCTTTACCGGAACGCGTACAACATGGTGTTGCACCGCCACGGGGGCGTTTTGTACCAGGGTTTAGTCGGCGTGACGACGGAACACTTGTTACACGTGAAGGTACGCGTTGCGCGTTTCCCGAATCATAGACTCCCTGCGTTCCCAGGTCAACACTGACACTTTCTTTGTTGTTATCAGTCGCAAATAACAAAGAAAGCGCACCCCGATTTGTTCGCCGCGGAGCTTGAAATAAAGTGGCACGAACATGCGCGAAGCATGACAATGATCAGGGACATCCTGATGTACATGGACCGCATCTACGTCCCGCCCAACGAGCTGGAGCCGGTGTACGACCTCGGGCTCTCGCTGTGGCGAGACGTGGTGTTGCGGGATCCTTCCGTGAATTCGCGCATGCGCGCGTTTGTGTTGGACGCCATCGACAAAGAGCGAAGAGGCGATTCCTTTGACGTCGCGTCCGTCACGGACGTAACCCGAATGACCATGGACGTGGGTGAGGACGTGTACGTGTCCGACGTTGAAATGCACGTGCTGGCGTCGACGAGCGAGTTTTACAAAAACGAAAGCGAAAGTTTACTAAGTTCGGGGGATTGCTTTTCGTACCTCACGGCGGTGGAGAAACGCTTAGCGGAGGAAGTCAATCGGTGCGGAACCTACCTGCACAAAAGAACCGAGCGGTTCTTAGTCAAGCGATGCGAAACCGAGTTGCTTGAGAAACCGGCGCACGTCGTGTTGGGTTTGCCCAACTCTGGGTTGAAAAGGTACGTTTTGCATTTCCCAAATCCCGGCCTCCCTGTTTGACCATACAAGGCCCTGACACTTTTCTGGCAAAACTTCAAAGCATGTTAGCGCGCGGCCGGAGCGACCAAGCCGGGTTGGTGTATCGTTTGTACAAACGCCTGGACGGCGGTTTGCAGTTCGTGAAACGCACGTTCGTGGAGTTCGCGTGCGAGGCTGGGGAGAAGCTCGTGACGGACCCTGAGCTGAAAAACAACCCGGTGGCGTACGTCGAGGAGCTGCTTGTTTTGAAAAAGAAGCTGGACGAAACCGTGGCCGAGTCTTTCGGCGGCGACCGGTCGTTTCAAAACGCCCTGCACACTTCTTTCGAGAAGTTCGTCAACCTTAACAGCAGAAGCCCGGAGTTCATCTCGCTTTACGTGGATGACAAGCTACGCAAAGGAATGAAAGGTCGCAGCGACGAGGAGACCGACGCTACCTTGGACGGCGCCATGTCGCTGTTTCGGTTCCTTTCCGAAAAAGACGTGTTCGAGCGGTACTACAAGCAGGTGCGTATTTCCCATTACCACATTCCGCCTCTGCGATTGCCCATAGTCGTACCAGAAAGGACGGTTATTCCCTCTGACTGTTTACGTAATACACGTTACGACCGACTGACACTTTCTTTTTTATCGTATCAGCACCTATCAAAGCGTTTGCTTTTCAACCGGAGCTCGTCGGATGACGCGGAGAAGGCGTTCGTGCAGCGTTTGAAGCACGAGTGCGGGTACCAGTACACTTCAAAAATAGAGGGGATGGTGAACGACGTGAGGGTTTCCGCGGACAACAACCGGGCGTTCCGCGAGTTCCTGAAAGACGTCGTCCAGAAAGATCATGACGAAGTCCGCCCGTCGGGGCCGGTACCTGTGGGACCCGGGGCCCTACACAGCCGTGTCCCAGCCACTCCCGCGGCCGACCTCGCCCTCGCGGAGGACACGTACACGCAGCTCACCACGTGTTCCACCGGCGAGAGTTTGATGGATACCGGCTCGTCGGGTTCGCGGCGCGAGGAAAAAGAAAAATCGTCGCGCCTTTCCCTGTCCGGCGTGGATTTGAGCGTCACCGTGTTGACCACCGGGTCGTGGCCAGTTGTTTCGTCAACACAGTGCGTTTTGTCGCCCGTGCTTCAAGCGAACGTCACCGCGTACACAAACTTCTACCTGACCAACCACACCGGCCGCAACCTGAACTGGCTCACCTCGATGGGCACCGCGGAGTTGCGCGGGCGGTTCGCGAACCAAGTGCAGCGAGACTTCGTGGTGAGCACGCACCAGATGTGCGTGCTTTTGCTGTTCAACGACGCCGACTGCTTGTCGTATTTAGAGATCCAAGCCGCGACGGGTATCCCGGAGGATGACTTGAAGCGCAGCCTCCAGAGCCTGTCCCTAGTCAAGGGGCGGAACGTTTTGCGGAAAGAACCGACGACGCGCGAGGTCGGGGCGCGCGATGTTTTTCAATTCAACGAAAAGTTCACGAGCAAGTTGTTGAAGGTGAAAATCGGCACCGTGATTGGCGGCGCTTGTGGCAAGGAAACCGACTTGGACGCCAAGGCTACCCGGGTGGTGGTGGAAAACGACCGCAAACCCCAAATCGAAGCCGCGATCGTGCGGGTCATGAAAGCGCGAAGAATTCTGGATAACAACGGCGTCGTGACAGAGGTCACGAAACAACTCAAAGACCGGTTCACCCCCTCTCCAGCCGATATCAAAAAACACCTGGAAAACCTAATCGAACGCGAGTTCATCGAACGCGACCGGAACGACCGGAAGCTGTTCGTGTACCTAGCGTAGACGTAGGGTGGGGTTTCCGTGTTTTCAGGACGGTTGTTTTAAAAGAAAAATCCCTTGGATACAGGTTGTTTGATTTGATGATTACAATGTTTGTAGACGACTTGATACTGTGTATTCCTGATGCTGTGTATTCCTTTCACAGTTCCTTCCTCATTCCCGGCAGCCTCGGCACCAAGCAGGGGGTGTTTTTTTTATACTCGGCGTATTTCGCCTCGTCGCCCCAGCGCTCGTCCGCGCTCTTTTCCAAAATCGGGATCCCCGAAACTTTTGTCAACAGGAACGTGACGAACAAAGGCGATGCGACGGATGCTAAGCTCACTCCAACAGACGCGGACGACATGGCGACCCCGCACACCCCGAGCCACACGGCAATCTCTCCGAAATAGTTGGGGTGCCTGGAAACCGACCACAGACCGACGTCGATGAACTTGCCTTTGTTCGCCGGGTCTTTTTTGAACTTGTATTTCTGGAAATCCGCGGTGGTTTCGAAGACGACGCCGAACAGCCAGACGGCCAGGCACACGTAGTCACCCGCGTGTAGCGCAGATTGGGTGGCCAAGCCGTTTACCAGAAAGCACGGCAGCGCCGTGATCCAGACCCACAAGCCTTGCATGAACCAGTACACGGCGAACTGGCCTGGGTTTTTTTTCACGGCGTCGAAGCGCGAATCGCCGCCGTCGCGAAACACGCGCGTGACTAAAAACGCACCCAGCCGCGCCGTCCACGCGCACACCATCCCGGTAATCAAGCCCTGCCGTGGGGCTTGAGGTGACGACATGAAACTAGTCACCGCGCAGCTCATGAACGCCAGCGAGCCAAACAAATCGTAGAACTTCTCCGTCTGCATTGTCGCGGAACCCGCCCAACCTACGAACTGAATTGCCATGTCAAGCACGAACGCGCCGCCCAGGGACTGCGCCATTAACGGCGCGTTCGGGACGATGGCGTTCATTTTGGGCGACGTTGCGGTGACGGATTTGTGGTGCGTTTGGTTAACGCGGGTGTTCCGGCGGAAACAAGGCTTAGGCGCGAAGTAGGGGCTCGGCGAGCGGCCTCCGAGACAAAGCGACGTGGACGATTGGGGGGTGGGCGTGTTGCGTCGAAGGTTCGACGGCCGCTTGTCCCGTGAAACCTGTCTGTGTCTGTCACCGCCGAAGCCGAATGCGCCGGGTCCGAACAGGAAAGAAAGCGCGCGCATGCCAAGAATCCGGGGCGCGGCCACAGAGTGTTGAGCCACCGCGCGGATGCCACGTGCCAGAAAAACTGACGAAAGAACCAAGCGCCACAATTTTCCTTTTTTACGATATGCCACGCTGGCCCGCTCATCACTCGAGGTCCGTTGCCGGGCAAAGCTAGCAGTTACGCACGCACCGTCCACGGCGACCCCGCGACCCGTTCGCGACGCGGCGGTTGCGCTTGGCGTGCGGCTTGACCACTCCCCGCCCCGCGTTCCCCGGCGTCGCCCGAAGCAAGAGGAGCAAGAGCAAGAAAGACGTTAAGATCTTCTTCCGGTGACGATCTTCCGAGGATGAGCGCTTCGTCGTGTTCCGCACCGACACTGCGGCCCGCGGGTGCGTTTTGCAAGCCCCGTTGCTCGACGTCCAGTTCCATTACGCGTGCGACCGGCGGTGCCACCCCCGTAGCACGCAAAGGTTGGGTTTCGCGTGTTGCACGTTCCAAACGAACCCGCAACACGCGAGTCTCCGGTTTGCCACCCTTCCAGAGCGACCAGACGCAGGAGCAGGAGCTGGATGGGGATGACATGACGGCGCTTCTGTCCGTGACGCGCAAGTACCCCACCCAGTCCGACCAAGCCGCTGCGGTGTGGGCGCAGTCACCTGAATACGCGGCGCTGCTCGCGGCGGAGTCGCTCGCGGCGGCGGCGCTCTCGGCGGCGGCAGATGCCACAACCGGAGCAGCGGTGGGAACAGGCGTGGTGGGAACAGGCGTGGCGACTGGGGAAAGAACGGCGACGTCGGGAGGTCCGGACGGTTCGGGGCGAACGTCGTCGGGCTCGGGCTCGACAACAATAACCGCCGCGCGCTCCGCGAACGCGGTTGACTTGTTCGCCAGGGCCGCCGCACCGATGGGCGCGTTCGAAAGGGCGGAAGCCGCGTTAGCAGCGGCGCGGGCGATTTCGTCACCCGGCATCATCAAAGTCAACCCGGGAAGCACCGTGCGGCGCGAGCGCCCGACATTTGTCGGCGACGCGAGCGTGCGCGAGGCGAACGATTCCATCGGGAAAAACAACCTCAACCTCCAAAGCCCGGTCAACTTCGCCAAGCCGTTCGCGCAGCGAAACGCGGAGGGTAACGTGTTGAGTAAAGCCAACGACCCTGCGGCGCGGGTGAAAGCGGTGGCCAAGGCCAACTCCGAGGAGCAAATGGCGCGCGAGCGCATCGTCGCGGCGGAGCGGTTGCGTAACCAGAAGAAATACCAAAACGCGTCATCCTTTTACGGCGGCGGCGGGCAGAAGGACGAGAAAGTGCGCGCGATGTTCGGCAGCGAAGGGGGGTCGTCCGGTGACTCTTCTGCGAGCGGTGACGACGGAAGCTCTTCCACGAAAGCTTCTGACTTCTGGAAATGGGCGCCTCCGGACGCGCCGGGCCAAGCGCCCGGGAGCCCGTACTACGCCCCGCCCGAACTGATGCGTCAGAAAGCCCCCGAGTACACGCGGCGGGTGGAAGCCGCGGTGACCACGATGGAGCGCGCGCCGGAGCAAACCCTGGACTTGGCGTACCAGAGCGCGACGGAAACGGAAACATCCGCGGGTGCCGTTGAAGCAGAAGCCGCTCCTGCGATTCCGGTGGTTGCAAGCACCACCCCGGTGGTTTCCTCGTTGACCTTCCAAAGGGAAGTCGCCCGGTCCGTGGAAGTCGAGGCGCGGAGCGTCGTTGATTTGGCACCGCCCAAGCAAGCGGCGAAGGTCGAAAGAGCGCCCGCCGTGGAGGCGTCGCTGGAGGACGCGCTTTCCAGCGCCGTGCGCGAGCTCGGCGCGGAGGGCGGGGCTATGGACGGGACGTTGTCGTCAGGCGCGCGGTGGTGGCGTGAGGAAGGCAAGGAGTTGCTTGAGGACGGTAAGGTGATGTCCTGGACCGTTATACGGGGAACAAGCGCGGACGGCGCGGTGGAGTGGGAGGAGAAGTTCTGGGAAACCAGCGACGCGTTTACGTACCGCGAGTTGGGGGCGGTGAAGAGTGGAAGGGACTCGAAAGGCCAGGCGTGGCAAGAGAGCTGGAAAGAAATTTACCAGCACGACGTGAATGGTACGCCTTTTATTCACCGCGAAGCGAGTAAGTGGAGCCACACCCCGGCCGGGCAGTGCTGGAGCGAGGGGTGGACGGAGGATTACCGGAGCGACGGCTCGGTGGACCGGTATTGCGAGAAAACCGGGTCCCTCGAGGACCACGCCTCACCCGACGACGGCCACGCGAACCGGTGGACGGAGAAGTGGGGGGAGAAGTGGGACGGGGGGGGGAGCTGCATTAAGTGGACGGACACGTGGGCGAGTAGGGACCACGCGGAGGGCGGTTTGCAGGTACGTATTGGGCCTTTCCCAAATCCCGCCGACTGTGTTCCCATACGCTTACTGACACTTTCTTTTATTTATCTCAGGACGCGCCCGGCCGGAGCTGGGGTGAGAAGTGGGAAGAAAAGTGGGGTGTGGCGTACAACGAGGACGGCAGAGCTGGGGCGCGGCAAGGCATCACGTGGGACGAGATGGGTGGCGGGCACGTAAACAAGACCTGGGGAGAGGAACACTACCCGGACGGACGGTTGCACAAGTACGGGAACTCGTCTGATGGGAGCCAGCACTGGGACGAGTGGCAAGACGGGGACGGCGGGTGGTGGGAAGTCATGCCGTCGTTCGGGTGGCACGAAGCCATAGGGCACTCGCCGAAACTGATGGAAGTCCCGCTACAGCCGCGGAAGGGGGGGGGCGCGGGGGCGGCGAAAGGTAGGGGGAACGTCTCGATCATCACGCCGCACCGGGGGAGCAGGAGGAGAGTGGAGTAAAGTGGTTTGCTCCATTGGGATTGGGGGCCGAAAAAAAAAACCGCCCTTTCAATATAACGCTTTCCTCGGAAGCCTCGACGCACAACGACGCGCACACGACGCACACCCGACTCCCTTCACGTATTCTCCAACGCAGCGCATACAGCCATGACTGCCGTGAGCGGTGATATCGCGACGGCCACTGCTCCCGCGAGCCTTGCCGACGCGCAAGAAGCCTTCCCGGGCCTCCCCAAGCACGTCGTCATCACTCACATCCTCAGAACTGAGCATTTCGACGATCCCGCCGATCTCGCACGGCTCCCAGCGGTGAGCCGCGCGATGCGCGACGCGGTGGCGGCGACGGGGCTTGAATTTGAAGAGCTTGATGAGGATCAAGCCGTAAAGCTCGGATGTGTAAGCGCGGTGCGGCGCCTGCAACTGGCAGGTCACCTGACGCGTCAAGAACTCCTATGCAAGGCAGCGGCGAGGAGCGGACAGCTCGAGGTGCTAAAGTGGTTGCGAGCGGGCGGCTGCCCATGGGACGCAGGCACGTGTTGGGCAGCGGCGGAGGGCGGGCACCTCGAGGTGCTGCAGTGGGCGCACGCGAACGGCTGCCAATGGGACAAGTCGCTTTACATCGCAGCTGGAAAGGGTCACGAGGCGGTAATGCGAGCGCTGATCGAGGCGGGCGCGGACGTCAACACGGCGACGGCTGCCGGCTCGACGCCGCTGTTTATCGCTGCTGGAAAAGGCCACGAGTCGGTGGTGCGAGCGCTGATCGACTTGGGTGCGGACATCAACAAGGCGTCGTTTGACGGCGTGACACCGCTGGTCAAGGCCACTCAAGAGGGACATGTGGCGGTGGTACTGGCGCTGATCGAGGCGGACGCAGATATCAACAAGGCGACGGATAATGGCAGGACGCCGCTTTACTTCGCCGCTCAAGCGGGCTACGAGAGTTTGGTGCGGGCTCTGATCGAGGCGGGCGCGGACGTCAACAAGGCAACGATTATCAGCGCGACGCCGCCGTTCATAGCCGCTGCAAATGGCCATGAGGTGGTGGTTTGGGCGCTGATCGATGCGGGCGCGGATGTCAACAAGGCGGGTGATAACGGCGTGACGCCGCTGTTCATCGCGGCTCGAAAGGGCCAAAAAGTGGTTCTACAGGCGCTGATCGATGCGGGCGCGGACGTCAACAAGGCGACGGATAACGGGATGACGCCGCTGTCCGAATCAATGACACCTTTTGTTAACGTCGCACAAGGGGGACACCCGGCGATTGTTCAGCTTCTCAAGGATGCTGGCGCGGTGTGATGACATAGAGTACGTGATGCGCACGTGTAGCGATGAGCGACTAGAGATGAGTGCTCGATTGAATTCTAAAAAGATCACCAAAAGTAGTCCCCACAGATATATTACACACCATAAAACAGTTCTCGCGTTAATGCGGCCAGTGCCTGGTTCCCTGTAACGTCGTGCCCGCCGGTTTCTCGTCCTGTTTCGCTTTCCACGATTCGAACAAGTTCGACTCCCTTCTGTCGTCACTCCACTCGAACTCGTACTTCCCAATCACCACGCGGTCGCCTTCGCCGGCGCCGGCTTCGTTCAGCGCTTTCTCCACGCCGCTCATCGTAAGCACCTGCGCGAACCGCTTGAAGCTTTCGAAGTAGTCCCAGTTGGTCATCTGCACGAACCGCTCGATGGCGGCGCCTTCCACGACGAAGGCGTAGGGGGTGTCTTTGATTGAGAAGTCGTCCAGGGACTTGCCATCCGCGGGGCGCGCGATTCGCCGCTCCGCCGCCGCGAGCGCCTCCGCCGCGTAATCGGGCGAGGGCAGGGTTTGCCATACTTCCTTGATCGCCATGACCAGCGCCTCCACGCCTTGGCCTTGCGCTGCGGAAATAACGTGCGCGCCAATTCCGCGTTCGGTTTTGAAGTAGTGCTGCAGCTCAAGCGCGCGCTCCGAGGCCTCGGACGAGACGTCCACTTTGTTCAGCGCGATGAGTTCGGGTTTGTCCCCGACTTCGGGGTCAAACAGGAAGATCTCGTTGCGAATAGCGTCGTATTCTTCCAACACGTCTTTTGACGTGCAATCCAACACGTGCACCAACACTCGCGTTCGCTTGACGTGTCGCAGGAACTCGAACCCCAGCCCGATGCCTTCGGACGCGCCTTCCAACAAACCGGGAATATCCGCGAACACCATCCGCTCAAAGTCGCGCTCCACCACGCCGAGGTTGGGTACGATGGTGGTGAACGGGTAATCCGCGATTTTGGGTTTCGCGTTTGATACGTTCGCCAGCAGCGTGCTCTTACCCGCGTTAGGCACGCCTATTATACCAACATCAGCAACAAGTTTGAGTTCCATTTCGATCCAGTATTGAATTCCCTCTTCGCCGTTTTCCGCAATTTGCGGCGCCTTGTTTTTGCTCGTTTTGAACGACGCGTTCCCCCGGCCGCCCCTGCCGCCCGGAATCACCATCTCCCTGTGGCCGTGCTGGAACATCTCCGCCAGCACGGCGCCGTTCTTGGAGTCCCTGATCACGGTCCCGGGTGGTACCAAAACCACGCGGTCGTTGCCGTTCTGGCCTTGCATGCGCTTCCCGCCCCCGTTCCCGCCGGGCTCCGCTCTGTGGTGCACTTTCTTCCTGAACCCGACGAGCGAGTTTATGCCGTCATTGGCTTCGAAAAAAACGGCACCGCCGTTCCCGCCGTTGCCGCCATAAGGCCCCCCTTGTGCCACGAAAGCCTCCCTGCGAAACGCAACCATCCCCCGCCCACCATCCCCAGCCTTCACGAAAACCTTCGCCGTGTCAAAACACCGCATCGCGAATGGGATGCCGCGCTCTTTGATTTCGGTTCCGGAATTCTCCTCGTCATCCCACCCGTCGTCATCATCCTCGACCTCCTCACCTAGCTCGAACTCGACCGCCCCAGCGGCCTGGCCTTGCTTGTACCGCTTTTCCAAGGCGCTCATTCCTGGTTTTTTCTCGTCTCTTTCGAAAACATCCGGGTCGTCCTCCATCTCCTCATCATCGTCGTCCTCGACCCACTCGTCGTCGTTCGCCGCTTCGCCGCGGCCGTACGCCACGAAGTTCTTGCCGCTGCCCACCACGAAGAAGGACTCTTCTTCATCAAGTACGGTCCTTTTCGCGGCGTTGCGGTTCGTCTCGAAGGAAGCGCCTTCCGACCGGAAGTCCGCCAACGCATCCGCCCAGGATCCGAGTTCGGGTTTGGAATCTTTCGCCTCGCCGTACCGAAGCCCGCCGCCGCCGCCGGGTAACGACCCGCCCCGGTCCCCACTGGGCGGCTTGATGATCCGCATGGGCTGGTCTTGCGCCAGGATTTCAGCCAACGTCTGTTTCGCCTCGATTTCCATCACAGGGCCCGCGTTGGGGTGCTTCACGGGGGGGGGGGCGGTGCTCACCGCGGCGCCGCCCGGCGCGTTTTTACTCTTGAGCCCCTTTTTCCGCA